>ERZ773054.38-NODE-38-length-94156-cov-4.660386_pt1 | contig 94156 bp, 91 predicted proteins | sample MGYA00580630_ERZ773054 | MGnify/ENA primary metagenome ERZ773054 (study PRJEB29015, sample SAMEA2737994) | human oral metagenome | biome: human oral; feature: human-associated habitat; material: dental | place: China | collected 2115 ... | reverse complement strand
TATTTAACGCTTTCGGATATTCATGATTTCGTGCAACAAGTTGCACGCTACGGTTCACTAAAATAGTGATATGAAAATAAACACGGTGACCGGTTTTTACAAGCCCCTTGAGGGGCTTGTGAAGTATGGGTCCTAAAGGGGAGCCTAAAAACCGCACGTTTTACATACGGATTGTTATTCAGCTTGTAATTTATAAGCGACTAAATCTTCAATCGTCACAACAGGGAAGTGATGCTGCTTGGCAAATGCCACAATTTCCGGCGCGCGTGCCATGGTGCCGTCGTCATTGGTGATTTCGCAAATGACACCGGCAGGTTTAAAGCCGGCAAAACGAGCTAATTCAATGGCGGCTTCCGTATGACCACGGCGTTCTAATACACCGCCTTTGGCTGCGCGCAAAGGGAAAATATGCCCTGGGCGATGTAAATCGGACGGTTTCGCGCCATTAGCAATCGCCGTTTTAATGGTTGTTACACGATCGGCGGCAGAAACACCGGTAGAAACGCCTTTTGCTGCTTCGATTGAAATCGTAAAGGCGGTTTTATTCACGCTGGTATTATTGGCCACCATCGGTGGGAGATCCAATTGTTGGCATAATTCATCAGTGATACATAAACACACGATACCACTTCCGTAGCGAATTAATTTCGCCATTTGCTCCGGGGTAATGGTTTCTGCCGGAAAAATCAGATCGCCTTCATTTTCACGATCTTCATCGTCGAGCACTAAGACGCCATTGCCTTGTTGAAAAGCTTGAATCGCAGAAATAACACGTTGTTCCGGCGTGCCGAATTGGGAGAGTAATGACTGATTCATAGTAAATTCCTTCGTTAAAACTTGAGATACCAGAATCAGGGCTGATGAGGGAATATCACCGGTGTAAATCATACATTGCCGTAAAGATAACAACGCATGACGTTGCCTAAATTCTCTTTCATCCAGACTTTTACTGTCGGCTTTGGAGTTTCACCAAATCTGCTGACTTTGCCAAAAAAGCAAACGCTCGTGGGCTTTATGTGTAAACATATTTACCACCGGTAGGGAATTTCGCCCTGCCCTGAGAATGCGGATGTAGTATAGCGCAAAGGCTGTGAATAAAAAACGTTTTTATTTATGCTTGAATTACACAAAATAGTGCGGATAATAGATAAAAATAGGGCATTTATGCGATTTTTTTCAAAAATAGTGCAGGCTATGCGACAGCACTAAAGCGCATCGAAGTGTGTTGTGCTTTTTATAAAACGTTACCAAAAATTACCGCACTTTTGCCTCAATAACGAGGTTAAATAAGGAAATAAGTATGTCAACTTTCCAATACTTACAAGAAAAACGTAAACAGCTTAACCTGAAAGTAAGCGATATATGCCAACAGGCGAATATCACTCGTGCTTATTTCAATCAATTAGTGAGTGGAAAAATTAAGAATCCTAGCGCCGCAAAATTAACTGCGTTGCATCGTGTGCTACAAATTAATGAGCCGAATAATAAAAAAGTCGGAGTAATTTTCGGAAAATTTTATCCTGTTCATACCGGCCACATTAATATGATTTACGAAGCCTTCAGTAAAGTGGATGAAGTGCACGTGATTGTGTGTAGCGATACGGAACGGGATTTAAAGCTATTTTATGATAGCAAAATGAAACGGATGCCAACGGTGCAAGATCGTTTGCGCTGGATGCAACAAATTTTTAAATATCAGAAAAATCATATTTTTATTCATCATTTAGTGGAAGATGGCATCGCCAGCTACCCAAACGGTTGGCCGGAATGGGCGAGTCGGGTCAAGGAATTATTCAAAGACAAGGGCTTTACGCCAAGTGTGGTCTTCAGTAGCGAAGTGCAAGATAAAGCGCCTTATGAAAAGTATTTAAATCTGGACGTCTCTTTAGTGGATCCTAAGCGGGAATTCTTTAATGTTTCTGCGACTAAAATTCGGAATCACCCTTTCCATTATTGGAAATTTATCCCGAAAGAAGTGCGTCCATTTTTCGCCAAAACCATTGCGATTTTAGGTGGCGAAAGCAGCGGGAAAAGCGTTCTGGTCAACAAATTAGCCACCGTATTTAATACCACATCCGCATGGGAATATGGTCGTGAATTCGTGTTTGAGCAACTGGGGGGGAATGAGCAGGCCATGCAATATTCCGATTACCCGCAAATGGCATTGGGGCATCAACGTTACATTGACTATGCTGTGCGTCATGCGCACAAGGTCGCCATTATCGATACGGATTTCATCACCACGCAAGCCTTCTGTATTCAATATGAAGGCAAAGCTCATCCGTTTTTGGATTCCATGATTAAAGAATATCCTTTCGATGTCACCATTTTGCTCAACAACAATACGCAATGGGTAGATGACGGTTTGCGTAGCTTGGGAAGCCAAAAACAACGGCAGCGGTTCCAACAACTCTTAAAAAAATTGCTCGATAAATACAATGTGCCTTACATTGAAATTGAATCGCCAAGCTATTTGGAGCGTTATAACCAAGTCAAAGTGATTGTTGAAAAAATTCTCAATGAAGAAGAACTGCCAGAGCTCAACAGTGAGCATGGGCATTCCCTTTTTTAAATTCGAGTACGTATGATTTTATTTGCAGGCGATCCCCATGGCAGTTTTGATCACCTTTATCCGTTCCTAAAAACCCAACAGGATGTGGCGCTGGTCATTCTTGGCGATTTACAACTCACTACGCCGGAACCGTTAGAAAAGCTGGCGCAACTGGCTGATTTGTGGTTTATTCACGGCAATCATGACAGCAAGACCGTTGAGGCGTTTGAAGCGTTGTGGGGAACAGAATGGAAACAGCGTAACTTGCATGGGCGGGTGCAGAACATTCAAGGGAAACGGATTGCCGGTTTAGGCGGCGTTTTTCGCGGACAAATTTGGATGCCTCCTAATAAACCAATGTTTTTTGATCCCATCCATTATTGCCAATATTGTTCTCAGGAAAGAATCTGGCGAGGCGGTGTGCCGTTACGTCACCGTACGTCAATTTTTCCATCGGATATTGAGGTGTTGGAAACGCAACAAGCGGATATTTTAATTTGCCATGAAGCACCGAAACCGCATCCATCGGGCTTTGCGGTGATTAATCAACTGGCAGAAAAAATGGGCGTACAACAAATTTACCATGGCCACCACCATGAGAATTTTGATTATGCCGACTCAAAACAGCCTTATCAAATTATCAACGTCGGTTTTCGCAGCCTATGCGATGAAGCCGGTCACTATCTTTATATCGGGGTGGATGACCGAGGAGTGTAAACGGTCAAAAACACCTGAAAATACCACCGCACTTTCATTCATCCCTCTTAATTTAGGGGGATTTTATGCGATAATACGACTCCATTTTTTTAGGATGATCTTATGTTATTAAAAAATAAAACACTGGGCAGTGCCTTAATTATTGCCGGCACGGCCATTGGCGCCGGGATGTTGGCAATGCCGCTCACTTCAGCCGGTATCGGTTTCGGATTTACTGCAGTCTTATTGATCGGGCTTTGGTTGCTTCTGGCTTACAGCGGACTGCTCTTTGTGGAGGTTTATCAAACCGCCAAACGCAAAGATGACGGTGTCGCTACGTTAGCAGAAAATTATTTTGGTATGCCGGGACGTATCATTTCCACGGTGTCTTTATTTGTCTTGCTTTATGCCTTGTCGGCGGCGTATATGACCGGTGGTGGAGAACTGTTAGCCAGCGCCTTGCCGGCGAATTTTTTGGGTGAAGAGGGAACGCATCTCAAAGCCTCAATTTTGCTTTTTACCATTATCCTCGGCGCATTTGTCGTCATTGGTACGAATGGCGTTGATGGTATTACGCGCCTATTATTTTCCGGCAAAATTTTAGTGTTTATTTTCGTGCTTGCCATGATGTTGCCGGAAGTCGTGCCGATGAATTTAATGGAAATGCCGTTAGATTACGCCTTAATTTTGTCAGCCGGCCCGGTATTTTTTACCTCTTACGGCTTCCATGTGGTGATGGGCAGTATCAACAGTTACTTAGACGGTGATGTGAAGCGTTTTAGAACTGCTATTATTCTTGGCACGGCCATTCCATTAGGGGCTTATTTATTATGGCAATTAGCCACCCACGGCATTTTCAATCAAAATGAATTTGTGACCATCTTAAAAGAAAATCCGACATTGACGGGCTTAATTAATGCGACGAAAACGTTAACCGGCAACGATGTGTTAAGTCGCATTTTGCCTGTGTTTTATTCGCTTGCGTTAATTACGTCTTTTTTAGGTGTCGCACTTGGTTTATTTGAAGGACTAAATGATTTATTCAAACGGGCAAAAATTCCGGCAAATCGCCTCAGTTTAACCATGGCAACCTTCATTCCGCCGTTGGCTTTTGCCTTGTTCTACCCGAACGGATTTATTGCCGCCTTAGGTTATGCCGGTTTGCTATGTGCGTTTTACTGCCTCATTTTGCCTATTGGTTTGGCATGGCGTGTGAGACAACAACATAAAAATTTGCCATATCGTGTCGCCGGTGGGAATGTGATGTTGGTGTTTGCGCTGATTATCGGGCTTCTTATCATTGCCATTCCTTTCTTAGTTCAAGCCGGCTTCTTGCCACAAGTCATTGGCTAAGGATAAAGGCAAGCGGTACAATTATATAAACACAAGGGCGGGTTTGGTAGAATCCGCCCTTTTTTGGTTTTATGCAAAGAAAAAGTGCGGGCAAAAAATTATGTGTTTTTTGACCGCACTTGTGTTTTAGATAAACCTGTAATTAGGACGATTAACGTCGTGGCAAATAACGGGTCGGATCGACGGATTTACCTTTATAGCGGATCTCAAAGTGAAGTTTCACACCATCTGTGCCGGTGTTCCCCATTTTGGCGATTTGTTGTCCGGCGCTGACCATTTGTTGATCTTTGACCAAAATACGATCATTGTGTGCGTAGGCACTGAGAAAGTCATCGCTGTGTTTAATGATGATCAAATTACCATAACCACGCAACGCATTACCGGCGTAAACCACTTGACCACTGGCGGCAGCATTAACCGCTTGACCTTTAGAACCGCTAATATCAATCCCTTTGTTGCCTCCGTCAGCATTGGAGAAACCTTGAATAATGCTGCCGTTTGTCGGCCAATTCCACACGACACCGGAATTGGCTGGTGCTGTGTCTACAGACGGTTGAGATGAAGGAGATGGCTGTGCCGGTGTATTTTGTGTAATAAGCGGTACATTTTTCGGCGGCACAGTGCCTACGGTGGCTTTTACCGGCCCGGTAATCGTGCCGTCTGAACCATATTGAGTGCCGTTGGCACCCGGTGTGTAAGTGACCACAGGTTCCGCCGGTTTGCTTTCAGGCGCAGTCGGCATAGTAGCCTGTGGTGCGGCGGCAGGTGTATTGACTGCTGCGGAAGACGCTACATTTTGTGGACGATTGGATGAAATTTTCATCACTTGACCCACGTTGAGCTGATAGGGCTCCGACAAATTGTTTAATGCCGCTAATTCTTTCACATCCAAACCGGAAATGTACGCGATAAGGAACATGGTATCGCCTTTACGCACCGTGTAAGTTTCACCTTTGTAGAAACCTTTATTGATTTGGCTGTAATCCGGCGCATTGGTTTCCGGATTGCGCGGAATCGTAAAATCTTGCGAAGTTTGCTGCGGTTTATTTTGCACTGCCGGCGCCGGTTGTGGTTTTGGTGCCGGCTGCGGTTGATACGCCGGCTGGAAATTTGGCTGTGGAGCAGATTGAGCCGGTTGAGCCGGTGTTTGTGGTATTGGACCGTTCATGCTATTCGGAACGCTACTTTGTTGAATTTGAGGCTCCCAGCTGGTATTGCCGCCCATAGAGGGATTGTCCACCGGTTGCATGATGCCCGGGGATAAGGTGCCATCTGCGTTTTCTACCGGTGCCGGCGCGTCTGAACTACAGGCTGTAAGAATAGCCACCGTAATAGGTAAAAGTAAAAAAGACTTTTTCATAAAAATATTCCTTATTGCATATTGATTGGCATACGTTGTTGTTGAATTTCCGGCAGCCAACTACCGCCTGCGATAGCGCCGGTGCCTTCTACCGGTTGCATGATGCCCGGTGGAAGCGCATCTTTATCTTTCTTTTCTTGAATTGGCTCATCAACATCCCATGAACAGGCTGTCAGTGCCATAGACAATAACAAAATCAGTTTATTCATTGTATAACCTTGATTAACGTAAAATAAAATAAGCGACAACGGCTAAAATCACCACCGACCAACCGATGACTTCAATGGATTTGCGCAGTTTCGCTGCAAATTTTTCGCCACCCCAAGCCGCTAATTTGGCAACCAATAAGAACCTTGCCGCACGGGAAATAAACGCGGTGATGACAAAGGGTAAAAATGCCATTTGCATCACGCCGGCACAGATCGTGAAAACCTTGTAAGGAATTGGTGAGAAACCTGCCACAAACACCACTAAAATGCCCCATTTTTCAAACCACTGAACGGCAGTTTGCCAATGTGCTTGATAGCCCCATTGGTTAATGTAATGTTCTACAAAATCAAACGCATAATAACCCAATGCATAGCCGATCATGCCACCCAACACGGAAGCAATCGCCGTAAATAAGGCAAATTTCACCGCACTTTGTGGTTTTGACATGGACATTGGGATAAGCATGACATCCGGCGGAATGGGGAAGAAAATTGCTTCGATAAAACTGACGAACGATAACCAAAATGGGGCGAAACGGTGTTTCGACCAAGCCATGGTTTTATCGTACATTGCGCCAAACAAATTCATTTACTTTCCTTATGTTGAAAAGGTGAAATTATTCACTTTCTAGCCAATGTTGTAAAGCCTTCATTGAGTGGTGTGCCGTCATATCGACTTGAATTGGCGTGATGGAGACATAGCCGTTTTTTACTGCATGAAAATCCGTGCCTTCACCCTCATATTCCGGCAATCCGCTCAGCCCGATCCAATAAATATCTTCGCCACGGGGACTTTGTTGTTTAATGACTTCGGCAGACGCAGAACGGTAACCCAAATGGCAGACTTTAATGCCTTTGATCTCTTCATAAGGCACATCCGGCACATTAATATTGAGAATTTCGTGTTTGCCCAATAATTGAGAATGTAATTTAGGGACGAGTTCGCATACCACACGGGCTGCCGTTTCAAAATGTTGACGGCCGTCAAGAGACACCGCAATAGACGGCAAGCCAAGGTGACGCCCTTCAAAGGCGGCGGCCACGGTACCGGAATACAATACATCGTCTCCTAAGTTTGCGCCGGCGTTAATGCCGGATACCACTAAATCGATGCGTCCGGAAAGAAAACCGTTGAGCGCAATGTGAACGCAATCGGCGGGTGTGCCGTTAACGCAATAATCACCACTTTCCAAATGTAGCGGTTGTAATGGTTTTACCAAGGTCAACGAACTTGACGCGGCACTGCGGTTGCTGTCAGGCGCGACGATGGTGACGTTGGCGATCTTGCGCAAGGCATCTGCCATGGTGCGAATGCCCGGCGCATGAATGCCGTCGTCGTTACTCAATAAAATATTCATATTCTTCCTGTGTTTTAATTTTCTACGTTGACCAGTTCGCGAATGAGCGCAGTGGCATAACTGCCCGCCGGTAAATAAAATTTCAAGCGCAAGCCGTTTGGCTCAAACTGCCATTGAAAATGTTGCGGTTGCATTAAAATGGGGCGGCGTGCCGCTTTCATGCGTTCTTGTCGCATTAAATCAAACAATGCTTGATGTTGGGCGAAAATTTCATTTTCAAAATCCACCGCACTTTTCTCTTCTTCACCGATAAGAGGTGCAGTGAGTAAAACATCTTGTTGTGCCAAACGCTGTTGCAGCTGCGCCAAATCTTCCGATTCGTCCACCATAAACCAGCTGTGCGAACCGTTAAGTTGCAAAATATCTCCATTTGAGACCTGCTGAGCCAAGCCAAGTTCAATACGCTTGGCCACAATAAGGTTGAAAATCTCACTGCGTGCAGCGGAAAGATAGAAGCTACGCTTATTGCGATCTTTGACTTTAATCTCGCCGCTTGCCCAGCGTAACGCCTGCGTGAAGTTATTGCCATCACGGCCAAAACGTTGTTCAGTGAAATAATTTGGGAAACCGTTTTTTGCCAGAAAATCTAACCGCACTTTGAGTTCGTCGGTCTCTTCGGCATTGCGGAGCAAAATCTCAAAATGATTGCCTTGTAGGCTGCCGATACGAATTTTGCGTTGGTGGCGTGTGACCTCTAGAATTTCTACCCCTTCGAGGGAAAATTGACTGAAATCCGGTGTCGGTTGCCCGGGTATTTGCAGACTGAACCATTGCTCGGTAACGGCTTTGCGATCTTTCAAACCGGCGTAGCTCATGTTGCGCGCGGAAATGCCGGCAAATTTTGCCAGTTGCTCGCCCACAAACAAGGTGTTGTAATCGGTTTTGCGCACTTTCACGGCAACAAATTCGCCATCGCCACTCATGTCGTAGCCGAGCTCTTCTTTCACCACAAAATCTGCACATTCTACTTTTAAAAGTGCGGTCTGTTTTGGCGGTGTTTTTTGCAGATAGGCTAAGTCCATCATGGTTTGCGTACCAACAATGCCACGGCTTCACAGGCAATGCCTTCACCGCGACCGGTAAAGCCAAGTTTTTCCGAGGTGGTGGCTTTGACGTTGACTTGTTCGATGTCAACAGACAAATCCTGTGCGATCAGGGCACGCATAGCGTCAATATGCGGGCGCATTTTCGGTGCTTGGGCAATGATAGTCATATCCACGTTGCCCACGACATAGCCTTTTGCCTGTACTTGGCGGTATGCTTCGCGCAATAACACGCGGCTGTCTGCGCCCTTGTATTGCATATCCGTGTCGGGGAACAGCTTGCCGATATCGCCTAAGGCCACCGCGCCAAGCAACGCATCAGTCAGAGCATGAAGCGCCACATCCCCGTCGGAATGGGCGATAAAGCCTTTATCAAAGGGAATGGTGACGCCGCCGATAATGAGCGGGTTGTCGGTGCCGAAAGCGTGAACGTCAAAACCATGGCCGATTCGTATCATGTTGTCTTCCTCATTAAATAAAATTCCGCCAACGCCAAATCTTCCGGGCGGGTGACTTTAATATTGTCGCTACGCCCCGCCACCAAGTGCGGTCGAAATCCCGCGAGTTCCATGGCAGAAGCTTCGTCGGTGACGAAAAGTTGTTGCTGTTGTGCGTGGATTAACGCGTTTCGTAATAAATCCACGCGGAAAAACTGTGGTGTCTGCGCCAACCAAAGTTGGCTGCGATCTTCGGTGTGGGCAATTTGTTGTGAAGGCAGAGCGCGCTTGATGGTATCCGTCGCCGGAATGGCCAAAATTGCGCCGTTGTCATCCTCAATTTGAAGTAATTTGTCTAAATCGCCGTGCATTAAGCAAGGACGTGCCGCATCATGCACCATCACCCAAACATTCTTGCCGGCATTTTGTATTGCTTTTAATCCGTTTAACACCGAATCCGCACGGGTTTCTCCACCTTCGACCAACGTAATTTTCGGGTTTTGTGCCAGATTAAGTTGTGCAATGTAAGGATCATCAGCAGTGACGGCTAACACGATTTGGCTGATGTGTGGATAAGAAAGCAACACGTTTAAGGTGTGCTGCAAAATAGGTTGTCCGTGAATAGGAAGGTATTGTTTCGGTTTGTCCGCCTGCATCCGACTGCCAATGCCGGCCGCCGGTACAACGGCGATAATCTTGCGATTTGAGGTCATTATTTGTGTTCTTTGACGATGTGATAGAAAGTTTCGTTTGGTTTCACCATTTCATGCTGTAAACGGGCGCGTTCTTCAATGGCATCCACCCCTTCTTTTAAGTCTTTGATTTCTGCAGCAATGATTTGATTTCGTTGGGAAAGTTTTTCATTTTCCTGTTGATGGACGGCGATTTCTTTGGTGGTGTTTTTATAATCCCAATAGCCGTTTTTGCCGAACCAAAAATCGTATTGGAACAGCACTAAAACCGCGAATAATAAAGAGAGAAATAAGCGCATAAAAAACCGGTAAATCGAATCGAAAAAAATTGTGCTTAGTTTACCTTGAATTGCACCAAAATGCGATATTGCCCGCCCTGCGCCGAATAATTTCTTAAAAATTGAGGTGTATCGTAGTAAGATAAGGCAATTTTTAATAGCCTGTGAGGTGCCCATGAAACCCTATTTAATTGCTCCTTCCATTCTTTCTGCTGACTTAGCGCGTTTGGGTGAAGATGTGGAAAATGTCTTAAAGTGCGGTGGTGATGTCGTTCATTTTGATGTGATGGACAACCATTATGTCCCGAACTTAACTTTCGGTCCTGCCGTGTGCAAAGCCTTACGCGATTATGGTATTACTGCGCCGATTGATGTGCATTTGATGGTGAAACCGGTGGATCGCATTATCCCCGATTTCGCTAAAGCCGGTGCCAGCTACATTACCTTCCATCCGGAAGCCTCCGAACATATCGACCGCACTTTGCAACTTATCCGCGATAACGGTTGTAAATCCGGTTTGGTGTTCAACCCTGCCACGCCGTTAAGCTATTTAGATTATGTGATGGACAAAGTGGATATCATTTTACTGATGTCGGTGAATCCGGGCTTTGGCGGACAATCTTTCATTCCGGCAACCTTAGAAAAACTGAAACAGGCAAGAAAACGCATTGATGAGAGCGGATTAGATATTCGTTTGGAAGTCGATGGCGGCGTGAAAGCGAGCAATATTGCAGAAATTGCCCGCGCCGGTGCGGATATGTTTGTTGCCGGTTCGGCGATTTTCGATCAGCCGGACTACAAAAAAGTCATTGATGAAATGCGTCAACAGTTAGCCGCAGTAGGAAAATAAGCATGACAGGACAGTTTAAATTAATTGGTTTCGATTTAGATGGCACCTTGGTGGACAGTCTGCCTGATTTGGCGCTATCTGTGAACTCAGCATTAGCAGAATTCGATTTACCACAAGCGCCTGAAGCGTTGGTGCTCACTTGGATTGGCAACGGCGCGCAGATTTTAATTGCCCGCGCGTTAGAATGGGCAACGGCACAATCGGGCAAAACCTTGACGGACGCCCAAATTGCCACATTAAAAGAGCGTTTTAATGTCTTTTACGGCGAAAATATCTGCAATCGCAGCCGTTTATTCCCTCACGTAAAAGACACCTTGCAGAAACTTAAAGCCAAAGGTTACCGTTTGGCTGTGGTTACCAACAAACCGACCCAACATACCCGCCCTGTGTTAAAGGCTTTCGGCATTGAAGAGTTATTTGATGAAGTGCTGGGCGGACAATCTTTACCGGCCATCAAACCGCACCCGGGCCCGCTATTCTATTTATGCGGTAAATTCGGCTTATACCCGAAACAAGTGCTGTTTGTCGGCGATTCCCGCAATGATATTATTGCTGCCCATAATGCCGGTTGCCCGGTGGTGGGGTTGACTTACGGTTACAACTACAATATTCCAATCTCTGAATCCCATCCGGATTGGGTGTTTGAGGATTTCGCGGAGTTATTGACGCTTGTTTGATTGATTCTTCTGAATGGATGGCGCAAACGTCCACGTTTGTGCCTTTATTTAATTTTGGCTACAGCACAAGCGTGGACGCTTGCGCTATCAATAATAAGATTTAAAAATTAAGGATGTAAAAATGAGTAAACCTATCGTGTTCAGCGGCGTACAGCCATCAGGTGAATTGACTATCGGTAACTACCTCGGTGCGTTGCGTCAGTGGGTGAAAATGCAGGATGACTACGAATGCCTGTTCTGTATCGTGGATCAACACGCCATCACCGTACGCCAAGAGCCGGCGGCATTACGCAAAGCCACTTTGGACGTGTTGGCATTATATTTAGCCTGTGGCATCGACCCGGCAAAATCCACGATTTTCATTCAATCTCATGTGCCGGAACACGCGCAACTGGCTTGGGTGTTAAACTGCTACACGTATTTCGGCGAAATGGGTCGTATGACCCAGTTTAAAGACAAATCTGCCCGTTATGCAGAAAACATCAACGTTGGTTTGTTCACTTATCCGGTCTTAATGGCGGCAGACATTTTGCTTTACCAAGCCAACCAAGTGCCGGTGGGCGAAGACCAAAAACAACATTTGGAAATCACCCGTGACATCGCGCAACGTTTTAATGCCTTATACGGACCGCACTTTTCTGTGCCGGAAGTGTTCATCCCGAAAGCAGGCGCACGCGTAATGTCCTTGCTAGAGCCGGAAAAGAAAATGTCCAAATCGGACGAAAACCGCAATAACGTTATCGGCTTATTAGAAGACCCGAAAGCGGTCGCGAAGAAAATCAAACGCGCGGTAACCGACTCCGATGAGCCACCGGTGATTCGTTATGACGTGAAAAATAAAGCGGGCGTGTCCAATCTTCTCGACATTCTCTCCGGCGTGAGCGGCAAAACTATCGCAGAACTTGAGCTGGAATTTGAAGGCAAAATGTATGGTCACTTAAAAGGCGCTGTCGCCGACGAAGTTTCCGCCATGTTGACCACCTTGCAAGAACGCTACCATCATTTCCGCAATAACGAGGAATTACTCCTCCAAATTGCTAAAGACGGTGCGGAAAAAGCCAAAGCACGTGCACAAGAAACATTAGCAAAAGTGTATGACGCCATTGGGTTTATTGCGGCGAAATAACTCGAAACGCTAAAAACGAAAAGCTGTTTTGCCTCCCATGACAAAGCAGCTTTTTTAATGGCGTGTCGAGCAATTCATTGTAAAGAGCGGTCAAGAAAGGCCACGTTTTTCGATATTAATCTTGCTAATGATGCCTCTGTTTAAAGATTATTCCAAAGGTCAATAGAGAGGGCTTGGCTTTAGGAGAAGAGTCATTGTGTGGTTGCTTTTTGGAGGAAAATAGCGACAAGGAAATGCATAAGAATAAAAGCGTCTGGCAAAGAGGCTTTTTAATAAGCTTACCAGACGCGTTGATCTTTTCTATGTTATTGGATCGTCATTAAATCTCAATACCGTCAAAGAGTGCAGTACTCAAATACCGTTCTGATGCAGACGGTAAAATGACGACAATTAACTTGTCCTTGAACTCAGGTAATTTGGCTAGACGATCCGCGGCGGCAACGGCGGCACCGGAGGAAATCCCTGCTAAAATACCTTCTTCCGCCATTAAACGACGGGCTGTTGCAATGGCAGTGTCGCTGTCTACCGTTTCTACGCGATCAATTAATGAAAGATCAAGGTTTTTCGGAATAAAGCCGGCGCCGATCCCTTGAATTTTATGCGGGCCTGGTTTCAGTTCTTGTCCGGCAAGGGTTTGGGTGATCACCGGGGATTCAGTCGGTTCAACCGCAACGGAGATAATTGGTTTACCGTGATCTAATTTGATGGCGCGAGAAATACCGGTAATCGTCCCGCCTGTGCCAACACCGGCAACCACAACATCAACCTTGCCTTCGGTGTCTTTCCAAATTTCTTCACCGGTGGTTTTTCGGTGAATTTCAGGGTTTGCCGGATTTTCAAATTGTTTTAACATCACATAATGATTTGGGTTGGATGCCACAATTTCTTCTGCTTTGGCGATTGCACCTTTCATGCCTTTCGCGCCTTCGGTTAACACTAAATTGACACCTAAACCGCGTAATAAACGTTTACGTTCGGTACTCATAGTTTCCGGCATGGTTAAGGTGATTTTATATCCACGTGCAGCCGCCACATACGCCAAGGCGATTCCGGTGTTGCCGCTGGTAGCATCCACGATTTCTTTATCTTTGGTTAAAATGCCATCTTTTTCTGCTTGCCAAATCATGTTGGCGCCGATACGGCATTTTACGCTGTAACTTGGGTTACGGCCTTCGATTTTAACGACGATATTGCCGTTACCGAAATGGTTTAAACGCACTAATGGGGTATTGCCGATGGAATAAGAATTATCGTTATAAATAGTCATGTTGAGTTCTCCTAATGAACTGACTGAATAGCGTGTCACGCTGAAAGTGGTGCTATTTTTATCACAAGATGTTCTTCTCCAAAAATAGCCAATTCTTCTATTTGATAACTAAAAGCTATTTAGGCACCAGTTGCCCATCACTTTTTGGCGGTTTGCCCAAGGACATATTGGCACTTGCACCGTTTGACGATTCTGGCGTGGATTTAAAGCGATGACGATATTCTTTTACCCACATGGCGGTTGCGCCACATGTAGCCACCGGAATAACCACCAAGTTCACAATCGGCACGAGCATACATAAAGACACTAATCCACCAAATGTTACTGTCATGTTGCGTTTCGTAGCTAACTCATTTTTCATTAGTTCAAAAGGAACTTTATGGTTATCGAAAGGATAGTCACAATATTGAATAGCCATCATCCAAGCAGAAAATAAAAACGTGATCAGCGGAATCACGGTTTGTCCGATTAAAGGAATAAAACTTAATAAAAACAAGGCGATAATTTTAGGGAGGCTATAAATCAACTTTTGCCATTCCCGCGCCAACATACGCGGTGTATCTTTGATAAACGCCCATAAAGAATCATTAGAAATCTCTTCGCCTGTCATCATTTTTTCCACTTTTTCGGCTAATAAACCGTTAAATGGCGCGGCAATAAAACCCGATAACGTAGCAAAAATGAAATAATACAACACTAAAATCATGCCGATAATGAGTATCGGCAAAATACCACCCAACCAACTTAACCAAGAAGGCATATAATCCATCAGATGGCTGACAACATCTTTGATTTGAAACACAAAGGCAATAAACAAGCCGCCCAGCAATAGGATATTTAATAACACCGGCATAACGGCAAAACGACGTAAACCTTTTTGCTGAATCAAATGCCAACCGGTCACAAAATATTCAAAACCGAGTTTGATTTCCTGTTGATTTAACATAAATTCCCCTCACAGAAAAGAGGCTCAGAATACAAAGTGCGGTAGAAAAAATCAATAAATAAGCAGACCCTATCATCAATTTCATAAAAACATGATAGACTTATGTAAGTTGCGTTAATTTTGTATGATTGGAGAATCGGTAATGGATTTAAATACAATTTTGATTATTTTAGGGGTAATTGCCCTGCTGGCCTTAGTTGCCCATGGCATTTGGTCAAATCGCCGAGAGAAATCGCAATACTTCCAAAATGCCAATACGTTCTCGCAAAATCACCAACCGAATCGGTTTACGGCACCGAATCAAGCCGCCAGACCGTCTGCAGAACCGCCAATTACCAATAAGCCTGTGCACAGCTTTGTAGAAGAAAATTTACCACAACAGCAAAACTTAGATTTTGATACAACCGCACCAAATAGCACAGGAACGCAATCTATTGAACGGGCGGTCGATGAAATCAAAATTACGTTGCCAAGCGGCATGTCTAATAATAGTGTTGAACCTCAATATCAAGCTTCCCAGCCAACGCAATCTGCCGTTTTTAACTCGCCGGAGCAACAGCCTGATACGTTAAATGCAATGACGCAAAGCAGTGTGCAATTCCAATCTTATGCAGATACAAACCGTGTTTCTGTGACGCAAATGGAAGAAGAGTATCAAACACCGACGGTATCGCTCACGTCGGTTGAAACTGAACGGCCTCATGAGGAAATATCACAAAACTATGTTGCAGAAACGGTGGAAAATAACTCACCGAAGGGTAGTAAACCGCCATTTGTTATGTTGTATGTGGTTGCACCGGAAAATCGTGAATTTCATGGTGCGCGCTTAGCGCAAGCCTTAGAGGGGCTCGGGTTTATTTTTGGTGATCGTCATATTTATCATCGCCATTTAGATTTAACGTCGTCTAGCCCAGTACTTTTCAGCTTAGCAAACTTACGCCAACCGAATACCTTTAATCCTTATGATATGGAAAACTTTTCTACTGTTGGCATTGTATTGTTTATGGAACTGCCTTCTCCAGGCAATGATATTGTGAACCTAAAAACCATGATTCGTGCTGCACGCAATTTAGCTGATGAACTTGGCGGTTTCGTGTTAACGGATAAACAAGAGATCTTCAACGATCATACGGAACAGGAATACTTGGCTAGCGTAGCTTAATTTATTCCAGCTGTTTAAAAACATTTCCAAATATGACCGCACTTTGGGTTCGTAGTGCTACTCAACGTGCGGTCATTTCTTTCCTTTGTTAAGAACGGCAGTGATGGATTGAAATGGTGGAATCTGTTGACAGTTTCCGATTTGAAGACTAAAATTCCCTGTCTGTTCTTGTCTGAACAGATTCGTAAAACAACATTCTTTAATGAATTTTTATTAAACTGGAGTTTTTTAATGGCAACAATCAACCAGCTAGTACGCAAACCGCGTGTGAAAAAGGTTGTAAAAAGTAACGTTCCTGCATTAGAGGCTTGCCCGCAGAAACGTGGTGTATGCACACGTGTATACACAACTACACCTAAAAAACCGAACTCAGCATTACGTAAAGTATGCCGTATTCGTTTAACCAATGGTTTCGAAGTAACCTCATACATCGGCGGTGAAGGTCATAACCTTCAAGAGCACAGTGTTGTGCTTATCCGTGGCGGTCGTGTTAAAGACTTACCGGGTGTGCGTTATCACACCGTACGCGGCGCATTAGACTGCGCAGGCGTGAAAGATCGTAAACAAGGTCGTTCTAAATACGGCGTTAAACGTCCTAAAGCTTAATGGTTCTCCGTTAAGTAAGGCCAAACGCTAATTAATCATAAATTTAATTAACCACGACTCCAGTAAAGGTGCATTTGCACAGCAAGATTTCTCATTAAAATGAGGGGCTTGTAAACGAGTTTTGGGTAATCCTGAAGATAATAAAACGGAGAAATTCGCAATGCCACGTCGTCGTAGTATTGAACAACGCAAGATTTTACCGGATCCGAAGTTCGGTTCAGAATTACTTGCTAAATTTATCAATGTCATCATGGTAGATGGTAAAAAATCTATCGCAGAATCTATCGTTTATAACGCGTTAGATACATTAGCTCAACGTACCGGTAAAGAAGCTTTAGAAGCTTTTGAAGCGGCATTAGAAAACGTACGTCCGACTGTGGAAGTAAAATCCCGCCGTGTAGGTGGTTCTACTTACCAAGTGCCGGTTGAAGTACGTCCGGTTCGTCGTAACGCATTAGGTATGCGTTGGATCGTTGAAGCAGCACGTAAACGCGGTGATAAATCCATGGCTTTACGCTTAGCGAATGAATTATCTGATGCGTCTGAAAATAAAGGTGCGGCAGTTAAGAAACGTGAAGATGTTCACCGTATGGCTGAAGCTAATAAAGCATTTGCTCATTATCGTTGGTAATTCGCTTTTAAGATTTAAGGGCTTCATCTTAGATGAAGCCTTACCCTTATATAAACTGATATTAACTTAAACAAGGTTATAATAATGGCTCGTACAACCCCTATCGAAAGATATCGTAATATTGGTATTAGTGCGCATATTGATGCAGGTAAAACTACTACCACTGAACGTATCTTATTCTACACCGGTGTAAGTCACAAAATTGGTGAAGTACACGATGGTGCAGCAACCATGGACTGGATGGAACAGGAACAAGAACGTGGTATTACCATTACCTCTGCGGCAACAACTGCATTCTGGTCTGGTATGTCCCAACAGTTCCCACAACACCGTATCAACGTTATCGATACTCCGGGACACGTAGACTTTACTGTTGAAGTAGAACGTTCAATGCGTGTTCTTGATGGTGCGGTAATGGTTTACTGCGCGGTTGGCGGTGTTCAACCTCAGTCTGAAACTGTATGGCGTCAGGCAAACAAATATCAAGTTCCACGTATCGCGTTCGTAAACAAAATGGACCGTACCGGAGCTAACTTCCTACGCGTGGTTGATCAATTAAAAACCCGTTTAGGTGCCAATGCGGTTCCACTTCAACTACCAATTGGTTCCGAAGAAAACTTTACCGGTGTTGTTGATTTGATCAAAATGAAAGCAATCAACTGGAATGAAGCTGACCAAGGTATGACCTTCACTTATGAAGACATTCCTGCAGATATGCAAGCCGCTTGTGAAGAATGGCGTCAAAACCTTGTTGAAGCAGCTGCAGAAGCGTCTGAAGAGTTAATGGAAAAATACCTTGGCGGTGAAGAATTAACTGAAGAAGAAATCAAAGCTGGTCTTCGTCAGCGCGTATTAGCGAATGAAATCATCTTGGTAACTTGTGGTTCTGCATTCAAAAACAAAGGCGTACAAGCAATGCTTGATGCGGTTGTTGAATACTTACCGGCACCAACAGATATTCCAGCAATCAAAGGTATCAACCCTGATGAAACTGAAGGTGAGCGTCATGCAAGCGATGAAGAACCATTCTCTTCATTAGCGTTCAAAATTGCAACTGACCCATTCGTAGGTAACTTGACTTTCTTCCGTGTGTATTCCGGTGTAATTAATTCTGGGGATACCGTATTAAACTCTGTACGTCAAAAACGTGAACGTTTTGGTCGTATCGTACAGATGCACGCAAATAAACGTGAAGAAATTAAAGAAGTTCGCGCGGGCGATATCGCTGCGGCAATCGGCTTAAAAGATGTGACGACAGGTGATACATTATGTGCTATTGAAGCACCAATTATCCTTGAGCGTATGGAATTCCCAGAGCCGGTAATCTCTGTTGCAGTAGAACCAAAAACGAAAGCAGACCAAGAAAAAATGGGTCTTGCATTAGGTCGTCTTGCACAAGAAGACCCTTCATTCCGTGTTCACACTGATGAAGAATCTGGTGAAACCATTATTTCCGGTATGGGTGAGTTACACTTGGATATCATCGTTGACCGTATGAAACGTGAATTCAAAGTGGAAGCTAACATTGGTAAACCACAAGTATCTTACCGTGAAACAATTCGCACTCGTGTTAATGATGTAGAAGGTAAACACGCAAAACAATCTGGTGGTCGCGGTCAATATGGTCATGTTGTTATCGACTTATATCCATTAGAGCCAGAAGGTCCGGGTTACGAATTTGTTAACGAAATTAAAGGTGGTGTCATCCCTGGTGAATATATCCCTGCTGTTGACAAAGGTATTCAAGAGCAACTTAAATCCGGTCCATTGGCAGGTTATCCGGTAGTTGATATCGGTGTTCGTTTACACTTCGGTTCATACCATGATGTGGACTCCTCTGAATTGGCGTTTAAACTTGCAGCATCTTTAGCATTTAAAGCGGCATTCGCAAAAGCAAACCCAGTTTTACTTGAGCCAATCATGAAAGTTGAAGTAGAAACCCCACCTGAGTATGTGGGTGACGTAATCGGTGACTTGAGCCGTCGTCGCGCAATGGTGAACGGTCAAGAAGCAAATGAATTCGTTGTTAAAATCGACGCTGAAGTGCCGCTTTCTGAAATGTTTGGTTATGCAACCGACTTACGTTCCCAAACTCAAGGTCGTGCTTCTTACTCAATGGAACCATTAAAATATGCTGAAGCACCGAAAAATGTAGCTGAAGCAGTTATTGAAGCTCGTAAAAAATAATTTTGTTTAACTAAGGCCACAAGCCATCTCGGCTTGTGGGCTTATATATTGAGGAAACTTAATCGTGTCTAAAGAAAAATTTGAACGTACAAAACCGCACGTTAACGTGGGTACAATCGGCCACGTTGACCATGGTAAAACCACTTTAACAGCAGCAATTACCACCGTATTAGCAAAACACTATGGTGGTGCAGCTCGTGCATTCGACCAAATCGATAACGCGCCGGAAGAAAAAGCGCGTGGTATCACCATCAACACGTCCCACGTTGAATACGACACACCAACCCGTCACTACGCACACGTTGACTGTCCGGGACACGCCGACTATGTTAAAAACATGATTACCGGTGCGGCGCAAATGGATGGTGCTATCTTAGTGGTAGCAGCAACTGATGGTCCTATGCCACAAACTCGTGAGCACATCTTATTAGGTCGCCAAGTAGGTGTACCTTACATCATCGTATTCTTAAACAAATGCGACATGGTAGATGACGAAGAGTTATTAGAATTAGTAGAAATGGAAGTTCGTGAACTTCTTTCTCAATATGACTTCCCAGGTGATGATACTCCAATCATTCGTGGTTCTGCATTACAAGCGTTAAACGGCGTAGCAGAATGGGAAGAAAAAATCCTTGAATTAGCTCAAGCATTAGATACTTACATTCCTGAACCTGAGCGTGCAATCGACCAACCGTTCCTTCTTCCAATTGAAGACGTGTTCTCTATTTCCGGTCGTGGTACAGTAGTAACCGGTCGTGTAGAGCGTGGTATCATCCGTACTGGTGATGAAGTTGAAATCGTAGGTATCAAACCAACTGCGAAAACAACCGTAACCGGTGTTGAAATGTTCCGTAAATTACTTGACGAAGGTCGTGCAGGTGAAAACATCGGTGCATTATTACGTGGTACTAAACGTGAAGAAATCGAACGTGGTCAAGTATTAGCGAAACCGGGTTCAATCACTCCACACACTGATTTCGAATCTGAAGTGTACGTATTATCCAAAGAAGAAGGTGGTCGTCATACTCCATTCTTCAAAGGTTACCGTCCACAATTCTATTTCCGTACAACTGACGTAACCGGTACTATCGAATTACCGGAAGGCGTGGAAATGGTAATGCCTGGCGACAACATCAAAATGACCGTATCCTTAATCCACCCAATCGCGATGGACCAAGGTTTACGTTTTGCTATCCGTGAAGGTGGCCGTACAGTAGGCGCTGGCGTGGTAGCTAAAATCATCAAGTAATTGATAGGGAATAATTTAATTTTCAAGAATTAAATTGTTATCGTTAAATAAAAGGCTACGTTTTTTAGACGTAGCCTTTTTTGTTGATTTAATGTTAGTTTAATTTGAGGAGACTTAAGATAAATCTATATTTAAGTGAATAATTAATTTATGCGCGATAAGCAAATAATTTATGTCCTATAGCCGATAAAACCGCACCACAAACAACAATTAATGCACCAATATAGCTAATAGTATTGAGTTCAGGGGCAATAAAATCTGAGGGATCAATGTAGTGAGCTAAGTGGGAAAATAAAATGGTGAATAACGGCACCAAAGTGATAACTACGCTAACTTTCGATATTTCCCACCGGTTGAGCGCTTCGGCATAGGCGCCATAACCGAAGAGCGTGTTGAGGCAGCAATAAATAAAACATCCAAATGTAAATGGTGTAAGGTTTTCGACTTGAGAAAATTCAGCAAAGGGCATAAATACAAAAACGCAACCCAAGTAAATCATAAATAGAATTTGCTGTGAGCTAAATTTACGAAGCATTAATTTTTGCGCCATGCCATAGACGACCCAAACTAAAGCAGCGCTGATACTGATAAAAACTCCAGTGGAGTAGGTGTTTAGTTCAGTGAAAATAGCTAAACGGTCATTGAAAAATAAGGCTAATCCAATCAGTAATAAGACCAAGCCAATTTTTTGATGCACGCCAAGCTTTTCTTTAAAAACAAACACACCACAGATTAACATTCCGAAAGAAGATAAAGGGATAAAAATTTGCGCAATGGATGGTTCAATATAATTCAACGCGTTGTTGAATAAGAAGAAGTTGCCAGCTAAACCTACAATACCAATGACAGCTAACCATCCATAATAGCCAAGCTTAGCGGTTGTCGGCAGTTTATTTTTATGCCAAAGAATAATAAATAAAACCACGCTCGCTGTGATAAATCGATACCATACAATGGTCTGCGTATTCATGTTGGCGAGCACTTGTTTCAACGCAATAGGCAACGTTCCCCAGGCTATTGCGGTGATTAATGCGAAGAGAAGGCCCACGACAGGTTGTTGTTTCATGATTATCTTCCTTTTGCTTACGCCATATTTTGAAGTGCGGTCGTTTTTTGCCGTGTTTTACGTAGATTATTTTTTTAACTTACTCCACATTTTATCTTCCTGTCCGCGCCAGAGGCGTTGGATGTTTTCATGATGGCGATAGATGAGTAGACAGCAGACTAATGCCACAGGAAAAGTGAACTCGGGTTTGAACCACCAAACATAAAACGGCACGAATAGTGCAGTAATGACAGCACTGAGGGAAGAGTAGCCGCTGATCAAGAAAACTACCAGCCATGTGCCTAACATAGAAAAGAGAACGCCCCAAGCAATGGGCGCGATGGCACCGAAGGCAGTGGCAACGCCTTTGCCACCTTTAAACTTGAAGAAAATGGGGAAAATATGACCAAGGCAAGCACCGAGTGCCACCATGCCTAATTCAAATTGGGTTAAGCCAAGATAATAACCCAACCAAACGGGCAATGTTCCTTTTAACATATCGCAAAGTAATACGGCTAACGCTACCCAGCGACCACCGATGCGTAATACATTTGTTGCACCCGGATTATTTGAGCCCGATGTGCGAGGATCGGGTAAGCCGGCAAGTCGGCATAATAAAATTGCACTGGAAATGGAGCCGAGTAAGTAGCTCAATAGCATATAAAATAAGGCAAAAAGGCTCATGGAATTTCCTATGGCGTAGTAAAAAGAGTTCGTCTATTGTACCCAAAGTTGGTAGTATAAGCCCACAAAAATTTTGGTTACTCACGGTATAGAAAACCCATGCAAGATTTAATTTTTATTGAAGGTTTGACGGTATTTGCACAAATTGGCGTATATGACTGGGAACAGCAAATCAAACAAAAGCTGATTTTTGATGTCGAAATGGCGTGGGATACCCGCCAAGCCGCAGCGGCGGATGATGTACAATTAACGCTTAATTATGCGCAAATCAGTGAATTTATTATTGATTATGTAGCGTCTAAACCCTTTCTATTGATTGAACGGGTGGCCAATGAGGTAGCAGAGCAATTACAACAACGATTTAGAATAACGTGGCTTCGGCTTAAATTAAGCAAACCGAAAGCGGTAGCACAAGCAAATAACGTTGGCGTGATCATTGAACGACATTTATAACAAACAAGATCAAGAGAAATATCATTTGAAAGGTTTATTTTTACGTATTGTTGCAGGCTTATGCTTATTACTTTGGGCGATTGATATGGTATTTCCGTGGCAACACATCATGCACTCGGAAGAAAACCCTTATCAAGCAATTCAAGAACGCGGCAAATTAGTGGTTGGTACGATTAATCACCCCATCTCTTATTTTATTAATGGAGAAGGGGAATCCGGCTTGGAATATGAATTAAGCAAAGCCTTTGCTAGCTATTTAAACGTAGAACTTGAAATGCGGTCAATGGAGAGTACTGACACGCTGTTTGATGCGTTAGATGAACATAAAATTGATATTGCCGCGGCGAATCTTTTCTATCAAACAGATAAGGCGGAGCATTTCCAGCTAGGCCCTTCTTATTATTCAGCCTCTTGGCAACTGGCGTATCGCAAAGGCGAAAATCGACCTCGTTCTTTGGCGCAAATTAATGACACATTGGTGATTCCTGAAAGCTCCGAATTAGTGCAAATTTTAAAAGATGCCCAACTTAAGCATCCGAAACTCCGTTGGCGGGTAGATAAAAAACTCACACAGGAAGAATTATTATTACAAGTGGCAGAAGGTAAAATTGCGTACACCCTTGCTAATTCTTTGGATATTTCTGCGACCCAACAAATCAAACCGCAAATTGCGGTGGCATTTGATTTAACAGATGAAATGAGCGTACATTGGTATTTATCCAATAATTCGTCTAACGAATTGCAATCAGCCTTGCTGGATTTCATGAATACCGCGATTGATTCAGGATTAATTGCCAATATTGAAGAGAAATATTTTAATCATTTTCGCCAGTTTGATTACGTGGATACCAAATCCTATTTGAATTCTATTGAAGCGATTCTTCCGAAATTTGAACCGCTCTTTACGAAACATAAAGGCAATTTAGATTGGCGTTTATTGGCCGCTATCGCCTATCAAGAATCTCACTGGAACCCTGATGCCACGTCACCCACAGGCGTACGTGGTATGATGATGCTGACCAAAGATACTGCCGAACGCATGAAAATCACTGATCGTACCGATCCCGAACAAAGCATCAAAGCCGGTTCTGAATATTTACATTGGTTGATTGAACAGATCCCCGACAGTATCAACAATGATGATCGTATTTGGTTTGCCTTAGCGGCTTATAATATGGGTCTAGGGCATTTATTGGATGCACGCCGCTTAACCAAAAGTTTAGGAGGGAATGCAGACAATTGGCTGGATGTGAAAAAGAACTTACCGCTATTGGCGGAAAAGCGTTACTATACCAACCTAAAATATGGCTATGCTCGAGGTTATGAAGCCGTTCAATATGTCGAAAATATTCGTCGCTATATGAATAGCATTATGAATTATTACCGTGTGCAACAAAATCAAAGTGATAAAAACGAAGACGTAAATAACAATTCAAGCACCGATTCGCCTGCAGAGGAAAATGATCATGAACAAGAGAAAACACTTAAAACCGAGTAAAAAGAAATTTTTCCACCAACAACAAGCACGTGCTTTACGCTTAAAACATTTAAAGCAGCGCAAAGCCAAATTATTTGCCCGTCATGCCTTGCAATTTGTGGTACAAGAAATGTAGTTCACTTCCCTCTGTTCTTGCATAGGGATTCGATGTGAGGAGATGGGGGATGTTTGATACCGATGGGCGAGTGTCATTAACTTTTTCTAAGTGCGGTGAAAATTTACAATGTTTTTTAACCGCACTTTATTATTTTATCAGCGTAACGACCTCTTGGGTTAATCGATTGATTTCTGACCAATTTTTCGCGTTAATTAGTGTTTTTTCAACAAACCAAGATCCACCACAGGCCATCACATTTGGAATGGCCAAATAATCTTGAATATTTTGCAACCTAACCCCACCGGTTGGCATGATTTTCAATTGCGAGTAAGGACCTAATAACGCTTTAATCATTTTTACGCCACCGGAGGCTTCCGCCGGAAAGAATTTCACAGTATCAATGCCTAATTCTAAGGCTGCTTCAATCGCCATCGGATTATTCACGCCCGGTGTAATCGGTAAACCTAAGTCTTGGCATAATTGCACAATTTTAGGGTTAAACCCCGGTGTCACGACAAAATCCGCACCGGCATTTTTCGCTTGAAAAACTTGGTCGGCGGTTAAAACCGTACCTGCCGCAATCAGAAAATTAGGTCGCTGTTGGCGCAACAAGCGAATCGCCTCTCCAGCCGCCGGAGAACGAAAAGTAATCTCCGCTACCGACAACCCATTTTGTGCCAACGTATCTGCTAACGGTAAAATATCCTCGGCATGATCCAATGCGATAACCGGGACGACTTTCAGTCGCTGAAGTTGTGTTGTGATTGTCGCTAGAGTCAGCATAGTGTCTCCTTTTAATGTGGGAATCCTACAAATAAATTATTTCGCTTCAATCCCTTCAAATTCCCGAATTTTATTCAATGCTTCGGTTAAATCAGAGGTGAACGTAATTTTTTGGATTTCAGGCAGTGAACCGGATTTAACGATAGTTCGTAGCGGCTGGAATTGCATGTTACACATATAAAGTTGTTGGTGAGGCAACATGTGTTGCACAAAGCGTGTGAGTGCATGAATTCCCCCGGCATCCAGTACGGTCACCGCATCGCATTGTAAAACAATATGTTTGATTTCGTGATCGGTGTGGACGGTTTTCTCGTGCAAGTCGGCGAAGAGATTATCCGCCGCCGCAAAAAAGAGCGGTCCGCTAATACGATAAATTAATACATCATCCAAATCTTCCGGTACTGCAATACTAATGGATTTGGTCATTTCGGCGATAGTGCGGATAAACAGCAGACTAGCCAATAACACGCCCACAGAAATGGCAATGACCATGTCGAATAAGACCGTGAGGATTAAGCAAACCAGTAATACGGCAATTTCGTTACGTCCGGAACGACGGATAAGCTGAATAATTTTTGGTAAATCCGCCATGTTCCAAGCGACAACCAACAAGAGCGCGGCCATCGAAGATAGCGGTAAATAAGACAGTGCAGGCGCAAAAAACAATAAGGCAAATAACACTAATAAAGCGTGCACAACACTTGAAATCGGTGATACGCCGCCGGATTTAACGTTTGCCGCAGAACGCGCGATGGCTGCGGTGGCTGTGATTCCGCCAAAAAATGGAGAGGCGATGTTGCCAAGACCTTGTGCTAATAATTCGTTATTGGAATGGTGTTTGGTGTCGGTCATGTTGTCTAAAATGACGGCACACAATAATGATTCGATTGCACCTAAGACTGCCATGGAAAAAGCCGCCGGCAATAGGCGTTGAATGGTGTCAAAATTCCAGTTAATTAAGTTACCTTGTGGATCAGGAATATTCCATGGCAAGGAAAATTCAGGCAAAACATTCGGAATACCGTAGCCGGTCGTGCCATCGGAAAGTGTGTATTGGAATTGAGTACCGATGGTTGCGACAGAATAACCGAAGTGGGTCAGCAATAAAGATAACAATGTTGCGAGAATCACTGCAGGCAAATGACCGGGAATGGGCAGACGTAGCTTATGCCATTGGGTTAAGATAATGAGGGTAATGATACCAACACCAGCATCTGCCCAGTTTATACTTGGAAGTGCGGTCAAAATAACTTGCACTTTTTCAAGATAATGAGACGGCATTTGTTCAATGCTCAAACCAAGGAAATCTTTAATTTGTAAGGTGGCAATCACGATGCCGATACCCGATGTAAAGCCGAGCGTGACAGGCAGCGGAATGTATTCGATAAGCCGCCCTAGGCGGAACAACGCCATCAATACCAAAATGACGCCGGAAAGCAATGTAGCCATCAGCAGACCGCTTAAACCGAATTGCTGAGTAACAGGGAATAAAATCACCACAAAGGCGGCCGTTGGGCCGGAAATATTAAAGCGCGATCCTCCCGTTAACGCGATGATAATCCCCGCAACAATGGCGGTGTATAACCCGTGCTGCGGTGGTACGCCACTGGCAATGGCAAGTGCCATGGAAAGCGGAATGGCGATAATGCCAACGGTTAACCCAGCAATAATATCTTTGGTCAAATGACGGGAAGTATAGCCGTTTCTGAAACTGTCTTTTAATGCGCTGAAAGGTTTAACTGACAGAAAGGCATTTTTAGTAAGAAACCATTTTTTTAACATAATGAATAATAGCGGATAAAAAATTGAGTGGGATAATCCTGAATGGACGCTTATTTTACCCGATTATTGGTGAAATTTTTATCTTATGAACGACAAAATTACAAAAATACTTGACGAAACTCAATGAAATCCTTATAGTTCGCACGTCCTAATCACGGTGAGATGTCCGAGTGGTTGAAGGAGCACGCCTGGAAAGCGTGTATGTGGGAAACTGCATCGGGGGTTCGAATCCCCCTCTCACCGCCACTTCACTTGTCAAATAACGTCTTTCTTGTCAAAAATCATAGCAAAAACAGCATATTATCATTTTTCTATTTGTCGTTTTTGTTCGTGAATATTTGTCTTTGTTGTCGTTTTTAACTCCCCATATAACTCCCTCGTGCTTTGGGGCTTTTGAGGGAGTAGATAAAGGGTTAATTTATTCCACGAAATAATGGGGGATAAAATGGCTGTCGTTGCCGGTGACGGCGGTGAAGTCTTCACGCAAGCCCATGCCGCATGCCACATCGCCCACCACCCAAGAACCGATGACCGGGTACATCCCGTCAAAATTCGGTAACTCAAATTTCTGCTGATAAATATAACCGGCATTGGCATAGAAATTTGAATGCTCACTGCCTTTGGCAGCAAACTCCAATCCGTTGCTTTTTTCATAATAAAACACGTTAGCCCCTTCGCGGCCTAATAACGGTTTTTTCACCCAAATAACATTGCGATCCGTAATGTCGTGTCGATTGAAATAGGTTGGCAATAAATACGGATGGTTCGGGTGTTTTTGCCACAGTTTAGCGAGCAGGGCTTTATTGCTCAGTAACAATTTCCATGCCGGTTCAAAAAATTGCGTTGCACTGTTTAACATGTGCGGTGCGTATTCCGTTGTCGTCATCCATTCTAACGGATACAATTTGAACAGCGCTTCAATGGGTTGATTGTTGAGATCGACAAATTGTTGCGTGTCGTTATCGTAGCCGATATCTTCAATGGTCAAGCGGTGAATATGCCAACCGGCGTTATAGGCTACATCGGCAAGATAATCCAAATTACCCCAATCTTCCCGTCCGGCATCCGCCATCGCCGCAAAATGAAAACCGGTTTTGCCGCTTTGCTGTTGCAACACGGAAAAACGGGTAATCAATTCTTCATGAATCCAGTTGAATTGATCGCGATTCGGTAAACCTTCCACTTGCTCCAACCACTGCCATTGCACCACTGCGGCTTCCAATAAAGAGGTCGGCGTATCGGCGTTATATTCAAACATTTTGAGATTGTCGCCGTCATAGCCGAAATCAAAACGCCCATATAAGTGCGGTGCTTTTTCACGCCAAGATTGTTCAATCAGATTTTTTTGTAAATCGGTGAAGCGATAGTGCTCATAATCGCCTTGTTTTACTTCATCGGCGACAAAATCCATGCACATGGCATGCAATTCGTTAGTGGCGTCTTCGATTTTGTCGATTTCTGCCAATGAAAATTCATAGGCAACATTGTCCGACCAATAATGTGAGCCATCGGTAGAAGGCAGATTGTAATAATCAAAGCCCACCTCAAGCAGCTGTTGCACCATATCGGGGCGGGTTGGAATACCGGTGATACGTTTCATGATTAACCACCGCCACTTTTACTGGTGTTACTGCTACTAAACCCACCGCGCGAAATCGGTTTGCTGTTCGCGCTGCCGGCACCGCCTTTAACCAACACCGGTTTCCCCACAGAATGGTTGCCTTGCGGTCGAATAATTTGCCCGGTTGATGTCGAAACGGCGCGATTATTGGGATTGTAACTCGGGCCTAGAAAACCACTCATGGCTTTGGCGATCATATAACCTGCTGCCGCCCCGGCAATGGCGCTACCAATAGAAGGGCCTTCATCGCCGCTGGCGGTGGTGGTTGACGTGGCATTATTGTCGCCGGCAACCGCGTTATTTTCGTTGTTCGCCACACTGCCATTGTTATTTGCCACAGGGTTCGTGTTTGCGCTTTGAGATTTATCCTGTTCGCATAATTCCGGTCTAATCCAGTCCGCAATGCAATCGTCCAGACTGTTGTACACATCGCGTTGTACTTCATCTTCCGAGCAGCCGCCCAACAGCGCTACCACAGATAATGTCACTAAAATTTGATTTTTCTTTTTCATCATAAACGTTATACCGTTAAGTTGTCTTTTATTCTCTATAACAGGGAATGCTCATTTTATCAAAACCCGTTACTTCAGAAAGCAAAATGATAACACAGTGTTGTCGTCAGCGATAAGAAGAGAGGAAAATTAAAAAGTCTGCTTGTGAGCTAGGAGTTCGTTATATTTGATAGGTATAGGAGAATAAAGTAGAGAAAGGTGGTGGGTCGTATAGGATTCGAACCTATGACCAATGGATTAAGAGTCCACTGCTCTACCGGACTAAGCTAACGACCCGTTAGGATATACAGCTTTTCTAATGGCGAAGTGGTGGGTCGTGAAGGATTCGAACCTTCGACCAACGGATTAAAAGTCCGCTGCTCTACCGACTGAGCTAACGACCCATCTCGTGTGTTAGAACGGAGACTTATGATACTGATTTTATTTTAAAAATCAATAAAAAATTTATTTTTATTCGATTTTCTCGCACTTTATATGGCTTTTGGCTAAAAAGTGCCGCGATATGAGGGTATTGCGATTTCATTTCTTCCAACCCTCATTTCTCATTTTTATTTTCCGCCGTTGAGTTCTTCTGAACCGGTTTCTTCCTTTTGAGAAAGAATATCGGCTGCCCCTTCATTTAACGCTTCCGCGTGTTGTGTCGGACGAACAAACGGTTTTGGCGTCCAATATTTTTTAACCAATTCCGCTGAGAAGCCATGTAATACTTCCTCATTTAAACGCTCTTGGTCTAATTGACGAATGGCTGTCACCACTTCATCTGCTTCAACTTGCGCAACCCCTAAACGTATTAGCGCTTCACGTCCTAAAAGTAAGGCAGATTCAAAAGTCTCACGAATTTGAAAATCAATATTAAGTTTCATTAAATTGACCGCACTTTGCCGATCGTAAGTTCTCGCCAGCACCGGCAATAACGGATATTCTTGCTTAATCTGCTCGACAATCAATTCGATACTATGGGTATCACTAATCCCCAGGATTAAACAAGAAGCTTTTTCTAAACCACAGGCACGCAAAACATCTAAGCGGGAACCATCACCATAGTACACTTTAAAACCAAATTTTGCGGCAGAGCGAATACGATCAATATTCGCGTCAATCACGGTAACTTGGATGCCTCTTGCCAATAATGTTTGACACACAATTTGACTAAAGCGCCCGAATCCCAACACAACAACATTATTTTCGACACTTTCAATTAAATCGATACTATCTACCTGATCGTTATTGGTATTCACCGGCGTATTCGGTTTTGATAATCGGCGGAGCAATAACACAATTAGCGGTGAGAACAGCATAGAAATGATCACGGCTGCCGTAAAGGTGGCATTTAAGTCGGCAGATAACACGCCTGCAGTGGTGGCTGCGGAAAATAAAACAAAGGCAAATTCCCCACCGTGCGCCATGATCGTCATGCGGCCAATGGCTTCGTTATGATTTAATAATGTGAGGCGAGCCACACCATACACACTGATTGCCTTACCTAAAATATAAAGAAAAACAATGCCAAGCAACCATAATGCATTATGCCAAACTAAAGCGAAATCTAATGACATCCCGACGCCCATAAAAAATAAGCCCAGTAATAATCCACGGAATGGTTCAATGTCCGCTTCTAATTGATGTCGGAAAGCGGATTCCGATAACATCACACCGGCGACAAATGCGCCCATCGCCATGGATAATCCGCTAATTTCCATAGCTAATGCCGCACCAAGCACCACTAATAATGCTGCGGCAGTCATCATTTCTCGAATATGTGCTTTGGATATCATTCGGAAAATCGGATTCATCAGCCATTTACCGGCAGCCACTAAACCCAATACGGCAGCCAACGCGACGCCAATGCCTGCCCAGTTGGTAGAATGGGCGGAATTATTGCTTTCTGGTGAAAGAAAGGCGACAAATGCCAAGAGAGGAACGATGGAAAGATCTTCAAATAATAACGTAGAAACCACGCGTTGACCTTTTGGCGTGGAACTAATCCCCCGTTCTTCTAAAACTTGCATGACGATTGCGGTGGAAGAAAGTGTAAAACCCATTGCCGCAATAAAGGCAACAGGAAAACTCAGGTTTAACAGGTTAATTCCGATTAATGTTAACAATACACCGGAAACAGCGACTTGCAGCAACCCTCGTCCAAAAATCGCTTTACGCATTGCCCACAAGCGTTCAGGGTGCATTTCTAAACCGATGATAAATAGGAACATTACCACGCCTAGCTCGGCCATGTGAACAATATTGGAAGGATCTTGAAACAGCCCAAAACCGGATGGTCCGATTAAACAGCCGGCGACTAAATAACCGAGTACGCTTCCCAATCCAATACGTTTAAAAAGCGGTACGATTGTGACACTGGTGGCTAATAAAACGACCGTTTTGACGAGCTCAGGATTGGATAATTCAGTCATTGTAAAACCTTATGAAAAAAGAAAGAGAATGGGTAAGAGAGTGCTATTAATTATACATGATGCTTGCTATAATTTTCAGGCATTTATCACATAAATCAAGAGGAAAAAAACAATGAAAAATACACTAAAACTGACTGCAGTTGCTGCAATGTCAGCCTTTGTATTAGTGGGTTGTGCACAAAATACGTCAAAAGGAGACGCGCAATTACAGCAACAAGCTGTATTAGGAATTAACTGGATGCAAGAATCCGGTGAATATAATGCGTTGGCTTATCAAGCATTTAACACCGCTAAAGTCGCCTTTGATCAGGCAAAAGTGAAAAAAGGCAAGAAAAAAGCCGTTGTCGTGGATTTAGATGAAACCATGATTGATAACAGCGCATATGCCGGTTGGCAAGTTAAAAACAACAAACCGTTTGATGGTAAAGATTGGACACGCTGGGTTGATGCCAGAGAATCTGGTGCCATTGCGGGTGCGGTGGAATTTAACAATTACGTGAATGCACACAAAGGTAAAATGTTCTATGTGTCTAATCGCAAAGATAAAAATGAAAAAGCCGGCACTATTGACGACATGAAACGTTTAGGTTTTACCGGTGTTGATGAATCTTCTCTTTACCTCAAAAAAGATAAGTCTGCTAAATCTGCCCGTTTTGCTGAAATTGAAAGCCAAGGTTATGAAATTGTACTGTATGTCGGTGATAACTTAGACGACTTCGGTGACGAGACACATGGTAAACTAAATGCAGAACGTCGTGATTTTGTGGCGAAAAACCAAGCGAAATTTGGTAAAAGCTACATTGTGCTTCCTAACCCGAACTACGGTGGTTGGGAAGGTGGTTTAGCCAAAGATTATTTCAAAGGCGATTCCCAAAGCAAAGTGAAAACCCGTTTAGACGCCATTAAAGCGTGGAGCGGTAAATAAGTTCCTTGCAAAAAAACTTGAAAAAAATCACCGCACTTGATGTGAATCTCAAGTGCGGTGTTTTTTTATCGTATTTTTTAGGGGAGAACGTTACGGAGAACACCGCATAAAATGGAAACGGAGAAAAGGCGAATGGCATTTTCTCCGTTTTGCATTGTTATAATATTGTGCAATTACGTCAGATTAATTGCGAATTATTTTACGCGAGAAACGTATTCACCGGAACGGGTATCCACGCGAATCACTTCACCGATTTGTACGAATAATGGTACTTTCACCACAGCACCGGTGCTTAAGGTTGCCGGTTTACCGCCAGTACCTGCGGTATCACCTTTAAGACCAGGATCGGTGTCAACGATTTCTAATTCAACGAAGTTTGGCGGAGTTACTGTGATTGGTGCGCCATTCCATAAGGTAACGATACAATCTGCTTGGTCTAACAACCATTTTTCCGCATCGCCTACCGCTTTTGCATCTGCAGAATATTGTTCAAATGTTTCCGGGTGCATGAAATACCAGAACGCATCGTCTTTATAAGAATAAGTTAAGTTTAAATCCATTACATCAGCAGCTTCAACAGAAGTACCGGATTTGAAGTTTACGTCCAATACTTTGCCGGAAATTAATTTACGAATACGAGTGCGGGTGAACGCTTGACCTTTGCCGGGTTTAACGAACTCATTTTCAACGATCACGCAAGGCTCGCCGTCTTGCATAAATTTTAGACCTGGTTTGAAATCACTGGTAGTATATGTAGCCATATTATCCTCAAAAAAGATTGTTTTTTAAAAGTGGCTATTCTACATCAAAACATCCCGATTAGAGAAGAACAAAGTTGGTTAACCCATTTGGCAAATGGTATTTCTGACCCGAAAATGTTATTGCAACACCTCGAACTCCCTCTCGAATCCTTCAAACACGACATAGAAGCGCGCAAATTATTTGCCATGCGCGTGCCACTGCCTTTTGTAGAAAAAATGGAAAAGGGCAATCCAAAGGATCCGTTGTTTTTACAAGTCATGTCTTCTGCGGATGAGTTTTTACAAGCCGAAGGATTTAGTAAAGATCCGTTGGAAGAACAAGAGGATAAAAACGTCGTCCCCAACATTTTGCATAAATACCATAATCGCTTGTTATTTATGGTAAAAGGCGGTTGCGCAGTAAATTGTCGCTATTGTTTCCGCCGTCATTTTCCTTATGAAGACAACAAAGGCACCAAGCAAAATTGGCAAAAAGCATTGCAATATATTGCGGAACGCCCTGAAATTGAAGAAGTGATTTTTTCCGGCGGCGATCCGTTGATGGCAAAAGATCACGAGCTCGAGTGGCTGATAAAACACTTAGAAAACATACCGCACTTAAAACGCCTTCGTATTCATTCCCGTTTACCGGTCGTGATTCCGCAACGGATAACCGATAAATTTTGTCGCCTTTTAGCACAAATCCGGTTACAAAAGATTTTAGTCACCCATGTCAATCATGCCAATGAAATTGATACAGACTTTGCTCATGCCATGGCGAAATTAAAGGATTGCGGCGTCGTTTTATTAAACCAATCGGTTTTACTCAAAAATGTGAATGATGACGCACTAATTCTGAAAACATTGAGTGACCGCTTATTTTTAGTGGGTATTTTGCCTTATTATTTGCATTTGTTAGATAAAGTCGAAGGCGCAACGCATTTTTATCTTAATGACGCCCAAGCCCTGAAAATTTATAAAGAGCTACAATGCATTAGCTCCGGCTATTTGGTGCCGAAACTTGCCCGTGAAATCGGTGGAGAACCGAATAAAACTTTATATTCGTCTTGAGAAGACGGTATCAAAAAAGTAAAAGATGCTTTAAAATAGGCAAGATTTTTTATGGATAAATTATGACGTAACAGATTCGGTTAGGTGGTTTTTCATAAGATGAAAAACACGCTCAAAAATAACCGCACTTTACGGGTTATTGTATTATTTAATTAGAGGTATATCGTGGATTCTGAACAAAGAAACCTTGGAAATCAAAATAACTTAGCCGATTCGGCTCAAAATGAATTAGATTTAGGATTAAACAAAATGGAACCTATTACACCGAAGAAAGCCATCGGCAACGAGCCATCTTTACTGGAAAGAGCAAAAACACTTTTTAATAAAAAGCCTCAAACCGCAGTAGAACGTAAAGAACCCACATTACGGGATTTTTCCACTGCACCGAATACGAGTGAGGAAGCCTTTGTTCCCTCAACTGCACCGGAAGAACATCATGTGGCGGCAGATCCGATAGTAGCTGAAGAAGTGTTATCTGCTACAACAGAATCCTCGGTGACCGAAGAAAATAGTGTCAAAGCAACGGCTTCTCAAGCGGCTTCTGCGCCTAAAGCAACATTAGCTTCACCTGAAAATTGGAAGATTTTAAGCATATTGCCACAAAAACATCGTCGTATTTTTGTCGCACTTTGCATATTGTTGCTTCTGCTTCTTTTTATCCTTTTAATGAAGCCAAGTTCTGAAACCGTGCAATCTTTCGAACAACAAAATAGCAATAATATTCCCATTCAGTTCCAGCAGTTAGATCAAACGCAGGAAAATGAAGCCACCGTGTTAGATGCACAGACCGCCTCATCGCCAAGTTCATTAGAAATTACCCAGCCGAATATTACAACAAATACAAACAGTGAGGCAGCGGTTGCGGAGAACAAAGGTGCTGAAACCAATACGCCAAAAGCGGAAACCCCTGTGCGTACTGAGGCAGTTAAACCTCATGTGGCTCAACATGTAGCGAAAAAGGTTGAAACGGAAAGTGTTCGCGAAGAAAAAGCACCGGCTAAGCCGCAACCTGTCGTTCAAAATAAACCGCAAGTCAAACCACAGGCACCGAAACGTGTTATTGAAGTTGTCGAGGCAAAATCGGCAGTGCGTCCGGCTGCTGCAACAGCGGTTACCGGCAAGAATCTTGTTGTGCCTCAAGGCGTATCACTCATGCAGGTGTTCCGTGATAACAATTTACAAATTGCCGATGTTAATGCTATGACGAAAGCAAACGGTGCGGGCAATGTGCTCAGTAGCTTCAAACCTGGCGATCAAGTTCAGGTATTACTGAATGCGCAAGGTCGTGTGACGGAGTTACGTTTATCTAATGGCGGACGTTTTATTCGACAGGCAGACGGTAGCTATACTTTTAAGAAATAGATCCATAAAACTTGATAGGCATAGTCATGGCATTATGCCTATCTGCTTTTTAAAAGGAGAAGATCATGCTAAAAGCGGGCTTGATGTTATTGACTATTTGGGGATTAATCGGATGCGTAACAAAACCGGTAGTTGCCACGAAAACAGATAAAAAAACGACGCCAACGGCATTACAAAAATCGACTCAAAAGGGAACGGCAGTAGAGTATTTATGTAAAGATAATAAAGTCGTTCGTGTGACTAAACATTCCCGAAAGAATAAAAAAGGCACTCAAACATCAATTGCTGTGACATTTGATGGTGTGACGCAAAAACTTACGCCAAGTATCGCTGAGAACGGCAGAAATTATTCCAATATTCATTGGGTTTGGCTGGAACGTAAAGAGACTAATACACTTAAGACTAGCCTTGGGGAAGTGCTGGCGGAACAGTGCGTGCCTCGCTGATTATCTTATTATCGCCAGCGCAATTTGCATTTTATTCTAAGGTTCCACAAAAACGGTAACCTTCACCATGGATGGTGGCGATAATTTCCGGTGTGTCGTGATGATCCTCGAAATGCTTACGAATACGGCGAATCGTCACATCGACAGTCCGATCTTGCGGTTTGAGTTCACGACCGGTCATTTTTTTCAATAACTCTTCACGGGTCTGAATTTTGCCCGGATTTTCGCAGAAATGTAGCATGGCACGAAATTCACTGCGAGGCAGTTTACGTTCTTCACCTTCCGGCGTAATCAAGGTGCGACTATTTAAATCCAACGTCCAACCGTTAAATTTATACTGTTCAACATGATGTGCTCGTTGATTTTCTTGCATGGTGCGCTGCAATAGATTACGCGCACGAATGGTAAGTTCACGCGGATTGAATGGCTTAGTGATGTAATCATCAGCACCGATTTCTAACCCGAGAATTTTATCCACTTCATTATCACGCCCCGTTAAAAACATTAAGGCAATATCGGCATTCTCACGTAATTCACGCGCCAACATTAATCCGTTTTTTCCCGGCAGATTAATATCCATAATCACCAAATGAATGATTTCTGTTTCTAAAATTTGGTGCATCTGAAGCCCATCAGAGGCTTCAAAAACATCATACCCTTCCGCTTGAAAAATGCTTTTTAATGTATTTCGGGTAATCGTTTCGTCTTCAACAATTAAAATTTGTGGTGTTTGCATGGGCAAATCCTTTATTTGCCTAATGAGAGTTTTATCATGAGGCGATGAAAAATAAATCCAATTTTATTTTATAGTTGCAACATTATCGTAACAATGAAAAATACAATATAATGAGTATTAGCGTTTAATTTTATGATCTACGTCATGAAATTGGCAAGGCTTAATCGGCTTTCTACTAAAATAAAAAATCCTCCGACAGCCTGAATACCTTCGGAGGATAAAGTGAGCATTCGCTCAATATTTACACACAAAATAATAATGATTTTTTAACGTTTCTTTTTCCCGCCTTGGCGTGCTTTGAAACGAGGATTTTCTTTACAAATCACATACACCACGCCATGACGACGCACAACTTTACAACCAGGATGACGTGTTTTAGCGGTTTTTAATGAAGATAATACTTGCATTTTAGCGTCCTTATTTTGATTTTAATGAACCGAATTTGCCGTAACGACTAGCAAATTCGCTAGCGCGACCTTCGCTGGCAATTTGTCTTGTTTTACCGGTGTAAAATGGATGTGAGGCGGAGGACGTATCGCACATAAACACTGGATATTCGTTACCGTCTTCCCATTTCATGGTCGAGGTGGTACGTGCACAAGAACGAATTAAAAAGCCTTGCTTGGCGTTGGAATCATAAAAAAGCACAGTGCGATAATTTTCAGGATGGATACCTTTTTTCATTTGCTTAAAACCTTATTTTTTAGTGAAAAATAACAATGTGCGCTATCCTACACCAAAATATTTTTCTATGCAAACTTATTTTCAATGAAAAAATAAGAGGCAAAAAATTAGATGTACTGTATCAATTTAGCTGAAATTCGAACTTTTTATTAGCTATTTTCAATCACTTAATTTTTATCGAAAAATGGAAATTTTTTTGACCGCACTTAATAATGACGAAATTCGGGCGGTTGATAGTCAGCAATAAATCGTTCAATTTCTGCGAAATTCTCGCTAAATAACAGTTTTTGGAATGCGCCTTCAGAGAGAAAACCGGTTTCGACCATACGTTGATACAGGGCTTTTAAGGGATCATAGAAGCCATTTTTATTGAATAAAATGCAAGGATGAGGATTTTTTCCGATTCTTGCCCAAGAATAAACTTCCGCGATTTCTTCCAATGTACCGGCGCCACCGGGTAAGGCGATGCAGGCATCGGCTAATTTAAGCATGTTTGCTTTTCTTTCAGCCATCGAATCCACCACCATGAGCTCCGTACAACCGGTGTGTATCGGCTCTCGAGCCTGTAAAAAGGCGGGCATAATGCCGATGACTTTGCCACCATGGGCTAATACCGTATCGGCCAACAATCCCATCAAACCGATTTTCCCACCACCATAAACCAAGGTGTGTTGTTTTTGTGCAATCCATTGTCCCATGGCAATCGTTGCTTGTTGGTATTCGGGCTGATTACCTAAACTTGCGCCGCAATAAACTGTAATGTGCATTTTTTCATCCTATTTTTTGCTTGATGTCGATCCTGACAATCTATTTTACCGTTTGTAGTAATTGATTTTAGAGAGAATATTTTACAACAAAATCCTTGTTGTAATGCTAGAATGAACCCCATTTTTATTTAGGATAACGTGCGATTTTATGATGAAAAAACTGTTTATTTTCTTAGTCTGTTGCTTGACTGCCATGGCCGCACAAGCAGATTTATTTAATAATAAGACTAAATTCTTACCGGTGGATCAGGCTTTTCAGCTGGATGTGCAACGGTCTAACACTGGCGTTTCGATGCAGTGGCAAATTGCGGAAAATTACTATTTATATCAAGATAAATTGGCATTTTCCCTCAATGGCAAGCCCGTTGAAAATGCACCGCAATTTCTTTCTTCTGCAGAACAATATGAAGATCCTTACTTTGGATTAGTGACGATTTTCAAACATGACCTTAATCTGACGTTGCCGTTAAAAGATCCTCAACCACAGGATCTGCTTGAAGTCACCTATCAAGGTTGTGCGAAGGGGTTTTGCTATCCGCCGGAAACCAAACAATTCCAAATCGGCGATCTTTTATCAAACGTTTCTGCCGGTCATGAGGCGCAAAATGGTGCAGAGACGCATCCGACATCACAAAGTGCGGTGGAAAATGCCAACGTTTTTTCATCACAACAAAATCAACTGGCAGAGAGTCTGTCGCAAAGTAAATACGCCATGTTGTGGTTTTTTGTCTTAGGTATCGGATTGGCCTTTACGCCTTGCGTACTACCGATGTTGCCGTTGCTTTCTGCCATTGTCATCGGCGGTCGGAAAGAAGAGACCGGCAACTGGCGCGCACTTGCGCTTAGTTTTGTGTATGTGCAAGGCATGGCACTAACCTATACCTTGCTCGGTTTGGTGGTCGTGCTGATTGGCCTGCCGTTCCAAATTGCCCTGCAAAGCCCTTATGTTCTGATTGGGCTTTCCGTCGTCTTTGTATTGCTGGCGTTGTCCATGTTTGGCGTATTCACATTACAGCTGCCTTCGTCTTTGCAAACGAAACTGACGCAATTTAGCCAACAACAAAAAAGCGGCGCCTTTTTTGGGGTGTTTGTCATGGGGGCGATTGCCGGTTTAGTGGCGTCTCCTTGCACCTCCGCGCCCTTATCCGGTGCATTGCTTTATGTGGCGCAATCCGGTGATTTTGTTATCGGCGCATTGACCCTTTATTTATTGGCGTTAGGCATGGGCTTGCCGCTCATATTAATTACCGTATTCGGCAATAAAATCCTACCGAAATCCGGGGCTTGGATGGAAAACGTGAAAACCGCCTTTGGTTTTGTCATGTTGGCGTTACCAATTTTCCTGATTTCGCGCATTATTCCAAGCATCTGGGAACCGCGTTTATGGGCATTACTTGGCGTGAGTTTCTTCATTTGGTTGGCCACACAGATGCGTTCAAACGGTATTGGTTTATTTTTCCGTATTGTGTTCTTTGTTGCCGCCATGGTTTCGGCACAACCGTTACAAAATTGGGTGTGGAAAGATAATTCGACGACCTCACAAGCTGCGAATACACAAAGTGCGGTCCAAAATTCGCTCGTTTTTCAACAAATTTCAAATTATGACGAATTGCAAACGGTGCTAAAACAGCATCCGAATAAAATGGCGATGTTGGATTTATATGCCGATTGGTGCGTTGCCTGTAAGGAATTTGAACATAAAACCTTTGCGGATCCGCAAGTACAAACCGCGTTGAGTGACGTTTTATTATTAAGAGTGGATATGACAAATAACAGCGAATCTAACCGCACTTTAATGAAGACGCTTGCGGTAACAGGCTTGCCTACGATTATTTTCTTTAATCAACAAGGCGAAGAAATTCAAGCGCAACGGATTACCGGGTTTTTACCTGCAGAAGCCTTTATGGCAACGTTAAACGCCGCGAAAAGCACAAATTATTAACGAATTGGAAATAATCCTTTTCTGCTTGAAGTATTTTTTTTCTTTTTTGTTGTGTTAGCATACGCCACCTCACTAACACAATCCAATTTAATTTATAGAAGGAAAATTTATGTTTTTAGACAAATATCGTCATTATGTTTTAGGTTTATTACGCATCGTTTTGGGCTATGCTTTTGTTTTACACGGTACTGCGAAATTTTGGGAATTCCCGATCTCCATGACCGGTGGAAACGGTTCTGTAGAACTTGCCTCGTTAATGGGCGTGGGTGGCGTGATTGAATTGGTCTTTGGTATTTTATTTACACTCGGCTTATTGACCCGCCTTTCAGCCTTTATTTTGAGTGGTCAAATGGCCGTGGCGTATTTCATGCTCCATGCGCCGAAAGGTGTGCTTTTCCCACTAATGAATGGCGGTGAAGCAGCGGTATTATATTGTTTTATCTTCTTCTATTTTGTTTTTGCCGGTGCGGGCGCTTTCGCATTAGACAATAAAACAGCGAAAAAATAAGATGTTGATAAATAACAATCCGCACGTTTTACGTGCGGATTGTTATTAACCTCGATGCGTCATTCACGATTTCGTGCGTAGCGTGCATCTTGATGCACGAATGGTTAACCTCGATGCGTAATTCACGATTTCGTACGTAGCGTGCATCTTGATGCACGAATGGTTAACCTCGATGTGTAATTCACGATTTCGTGCAACAAGTTGCACGCTACGATTCGAAAAATCATTCCAAAAAATGACCGCACTTTATGCCAAACAAAAAGCCCCGAATGGCTATTCGGGGCTTTTTCTTCGAGAAAACATTACTGATGATAATGCGACAAGAACCGCGCAAATTTGCCTAAGGCTTCTTCAATTTGATGAACATACGGCAATGTTACAATGCGGAAGTGATCCGGTGAATGCCAGTTAAAACCACGACCATGCACCAACAAGACTTTTTCCTGTGCCAATAAATCAAACACCATTTTTTCATCGTCATACATATTGAATTTTTTGATATCGATTTTCGGGAACATATACAACGCCCCCATCGGCTTCGTACAACTAATTCCCGGAATTTGGTTGAGCAATTCATAGGCTTTATTGCGTTGTTCTAACAAGCGTCCGCCCGGCAAAATGAATTCGTTAATGCTTTGATAGCCGCCAAGTGCGGTCTGAATTGCATGTTGCATTGGCACGTTGGCACACAAACGCATAGATGCCAACATATCCAAGCCTTCAATGTAACCTTTGGCGTGTTTTTTCGGCCCATTTAAAATCATCCAACCTTGGCGGAAACCGGCAACACGATAGGCTTTAGATAAACCGTTAAACGTGACCGTTAATAAATCAGGCGCTAATGCGGCGATATGGTGGTGTACCGCACCATCGTATAAAATTTTGTCGTAAATCTCATCGGCAAAAATGATTAAATTATTCTGACGTGCCACTTCAACGATGTCTAACAACAATTCTTTGCTGTAAACCGCACCGGTCGGGTTGTTCGGGTTGATTACCACAATCGCTTTTGTGCGTGAGGTGACTTTGCTTTTAATGTCTTCTACATCCGGGAACCAATCTGCCTGTTCATCACACAAATAATGTACCGCTTTACCGCCCGCCAACGTTGCCGCGGCAGTCCATAATGGGTAATCCGGCATAGGAATCAGCACTTCATCGCCGTCATTCAACAGTGCCTGCATCGCCATCGTAATCAACTCTGACACACCATTTCCGATGTAAACATCATTTACTGTGACGCTACGAATATCTTTCGATTGATAATATTGCACAATGGCTTTGCGAGCAGAATAAAGCCCTTTAGAGTCACAATAACCTTGGGCAGAAGGAAGATTGCGTAAGACATCAACGAGAATCTCATCAGGCGCTTCAAAACCAAAAGGCGCGGGGTTACCGATATTCAGTTTTAAAATTTTATGCCCTTCTTCTTCAAGGCGTAGTGCCTCTTTGTGCACGGGTCCGCGAATATCGTAACAAACGTGCTCTAATTTATCTGATTTGGGAAAGCGTTCCATAGTTTTGACCTTGAGTAATTAAGAAATGAAATATTTTGTGAAAAATTCCCGTAAAGTGCGGTAGAATTGCGGTTCATTTTTAACTTATTTTCCCGTTAAAGACAATGCTTTTTCAAAATGGATAGTTTGCAATCACTTAAAACGCAATTAATCAATCAAATTAATGCATTACAATTAAATCAACCTCATCACATTGCGGTCTGTCCAGCACAAGCCGAATGCGATGTTGATTTATTAAGTTGGCTAAAAGCACAACCGCACTATCCACAATTCTATTTTCAATTACAGCAAACAACACAATGCTTTGCCACGCTTGGTGCCGTTCGTACATTTCAACAATTAGACGCAGCGCAAGATTTCGTGAATCAACATAATTTGCCTCTTTTCGGCGGCATTCAATTTTACGGGCAAACCACCTTTTTTCTGCCGCAGTTAGTGTTAGAACAGCGCGACAATCAGATTCAAGTCACCGTTTTTATTGACCAAGATAATCTTATTCACAATAAAGACAAGGCGTTACAGGTTTTAAAAACATTTGAAAAAACGACCGCACTTTTACCGATTCAAACTCGAGCGGATTTAATTGAGCAGCAAGCGAATCCAACACAATGGGCAAATTGGGTAGAAAAGGCCCTTGCGCAAATTCATGAAAAAACGGTCACCAAATTGGTGTTAGCCAATAAAAGCACCTTTTCCCTCAATCAGCCACTCAATGCCAAGGATTTTTTAGCGCAAAGTGAAATTTACAATAAAGGCTGCTACCACTTTCTTTTCGCACAAGATGACAAAACAAGTTTCCTTGGCTCTTCGCCGGAACGGTTGTATGCGCGTCATGAGCGCCATTTAAAAACAGAAGCCCTCGCAGGCACCGCGTCCATGAGCGAGGATCATGAAGCCAATCGCAAACAAGCCGATTGGTTACTTAACGACAAGAAAAATATTCATGAAAACCAATTGGTGGCGGATGGGATTTGTGTCAATTTAGCCCCTTTTACTCAACACATTGAAGTCGGCAACCTCAGCATCAAACAACTTCGTCAAGTACAACATTTACGCCGAGAAATCACCGCACTTTTAACCGATAACTGTACCGACTTAAACTGTTTGCAAGCCATTCATCCAACGGCTGCGGTTGCCGGTTTGCCACAACAAAATGCGAAAACATTGTTACAGCAAATTGAACATTACGATCGCAGTTGGTATGCGGGCACATTAGGCTTTTTTAATCAACAACAAGCCGAGTTTTGTGTGGCGATTCGTTCGGCCTTTGTTGAAGCAGACAAAATTCATGTGTTTGCCGGCGCCGGTATTGTTGAGGGCTCAGTTCCCTTGCTAGAATGGCAAGAAATCGAGCGCAAAGCCGCGGGATTAATCTCATTATTAAAAATAACGAAATCTGAAAACGGAGAGCAAAAATGTCAGTAAGCGTCTTTAATCGTTGTTGGTCAAAAGTGATCTTGGAAACCCTTGTGCGTCAAGGCGTAACCCACTTTTGTATCGCGCCAGGTTCGCGTTCGACCCCACTGACATTGGAAGCCGTACGTTTACAAAATGCCAATCGAGCCCTTTGCCATACGCATTTTGATGAACGCGGTTTAGGTTTCTTTGCCCTTGGCATCGCAAAATCCACCAAAAAACCCGTTGCCGTTATTGTCACGTCCGGCACCGCTGCCGCCAATTTATATCCGGCAATCATTGAGGCGCGTCAAAGTCACGTCAATCTGATTGTACTGACTGCAGATCGTCCACCGGAATTGTTAGAGTGCGGTGCGAATCAGGCGATTTTGCAAGAAAATATGTTTGCCGATTATCCGCTTGCCAATTTGAATCTTCCGCGCCCAAGCCAAGATTATGCAGCAAGTTGGTTGATTTCAAAAATTGAGCAAGCCTGCCATAAACAAGCGGAAGAAGCGGGCGTAATTCACATTAATGTGCCTTTCGCCGAGCCGTTATATGATGCCAACGCAGAAGAAATTGACGTTCATCCTTGGTTAGCGCCCGTTCAACGTTGGTTAAGCCAAAATAAAAGTTGGACAACCTACCCTGCGCCACATCAAGAAGTATTGATTCACGAACACTGGGATCAGTGGCGCACCAAACGCGGGATTATTGTGGCGGGCAGAATGCCGGCAGAACAAGCCATGGGTATTGCTTCTTGGGCAAATACCATGGGCTGGGTGTTGCTGACCGATATTCAATCCGGCGTGGAAGCCAGTTTGCCTTATGCGGATATTTGGCTTGCGAATCAAACGGTGAAACAAAAAATGTTGCAGGCAGATATTGTCATTCAGCTTGGCAACCGTTTTATCAGCAAACGCATTAACCAGTTTTTAGCCGAATTTAAAAACGAATATTGGATTGTGGATGAAAACCCGCAAGCGGTGGATCCTTACCATCATTCCCACACCCGTTTTGTTGCCAAAATTCATCATTGGTTACGCGCCCATCCGCCGTTAAGACAAAAACCGTGGTTACTGGAAGCCTTGGCGTTATCCAAATTCTGTGCCACCTTTATTGAGCAGCAAGTGGGTGGCAATTTAAACGAAGCTTCGTTAGCGCACCACATCGAACGTTTATTACCGAATAACGGCACCCTTTTCCTCGGCAACAGTTTATTTGTGCGTTTAGTGGATGCACTCACCAAATTGCCGGAAGGCTATCCAATTCATACTAATCGTGGCGCAAGCGGCATTGACGGTTTACTTGCCACCGTTGCCGGCATCGGTATCGGTTCTAATCAACCTGTCGTTGCCTTAGTGGGTGATACCTCTGCGCTTTATGATTTAAACTCGTTGGCATTGTTCAAAAAACTTACCCAACCGACCATTTTGTTTATTATCAATAACAACGGCGGAGCAATTTTTGATATGTTGCCGGTGGATGCCGAAGTCAAAGACAAGTTCTATCGTATGCCGCACCACACCGAGTTTTCCCAAGTAGCGTCCATGTTCGATTTAAAATATGCCCGTCCTTATACCTGGGCGGATTTAAGCTCTGTGCTAAAACAAGCCTATTCACGTCGCGAAGCCACTATCATCGAAATTAAAGTCGCACCGAATGACGGCAGCACCATTTACAAACGCCTCATCGACCAAATCAGCTATGCGGTTGTCGGTGAATAAACAGAAAGAGCAAAAGCAAACTATCTCACGTTAGTTTGCTTTTTTCATGTGATGAAACCTTACCTCATTTTTTTACACGGCTTACTCGGCACTCAAGCCGACTGGCAAAAACTCACGGAAAATCTACCGCACTTTCATTGCGTTGCCTTGGATTTGCCTTTCCACGGCAGCGCGAAAAATCACCCAGTACAGGATTTTGATGATACCTGCGCTTATGTGGCACAACACATCCAAAGTGCGGTAGGAAATCACCCTTATTTTTTAGTGGGCTACTCCCTCGGTGGCAGAATCGCGCTTTATTACGCCCTTTGCAGTCAACAGGACAAATACAACCTACAAGGGCTGATTATTGAAGGTGGCAATCTTGGATTGACGAATGACGCAGACAAAAAAGTGCGGTGGGAAAATGACGTGTTTTGGGCGCAACGTTTTCGCCATGAAAACGCGACTTCCGTGCTGAATGATTGGTATCAACAACCTGTCTTCGCCCATTTAACGGAAGAGCAACGCAAGGCGTTGATCGAAAAACGCCAAGCCAACTGCGGCGATAATATCGCCCAAATGCTGTTGGCGACCTCCCTTGCTAAACAACCGGATTTACGTCCTTTCCTCAAAAACAGTCCTTATCCGATCTATTATTTCTGCGGCGAACGGGATCATAAATTCAAACAAATAGCTTTAGAAAATCAGCTGAACCTGACACTGATTCCGCACGCAGGACATAATACGCATCAAGAAAATCCAACGGCATTTTCCGAGCAATTAAATACTTTATTACAAGATAAATTCATTGCTTTTTTGCCACACAATGGCTAAAATCTGCACTCCTTTGTCGTCGCTGAATTAGAGATCGGCGAACGATGTATTATTAACCACTTCATATTAGGAGTTATTATGTCTCTAAGTACTGAACAAAAAGCAAAAATCGTTGCTGAATTTGGTCGCGATGGTAAAGACACCGGTTCTTCTGAAGTTCAAATCGCTTTATTAACCGCACAAATCAACCACTTACAAGCACACTTTGCTGAACACAAAAAAGACCACCATGGTCGCCGCGGTTTATTACGCATGGTTTCCCGTCGTCGTAAACTTTTAGATTACTTAAAACGTACTAATCTTGAACTTTACAGCAGCTTAATCGCTCGTTTAGGTTTACGTCGCTAATCTACGTATTAAATCACTGAATAAGTGATGTCAAAAGCTGATTTCTCCTTGTGGGAAGTCGGCTTTTTTATTATGCATGGTTTGTGTTGTTGATTGCCGTGCGGAGCATTTTCAGTGCGTAGCGTGCATCTTGATGCACGACCAAACCACGCACGGAACGTTATTTAAGCCTTTCGGGCATTCAAGATTTCGTGCGTAGCGTGCATCTTGATGCACGACCAAACCACGCATGGAACGTTATTTAACCATTTTGGGCATTCAAGATTTCGTGCGTAGCGTTGCACGCTACGATTCTGAATAAGTGCTGTCAAAAGCTGATTTCTCTTTGTGGGAAGTCAGCTTTTTTATTGTGCATGGTTTGTGTTGCCGCCAGTGGAGTATTTTCAGATTCAGAAAACTTCCGCTATAATGACCGCACTTTTTAACCTCAATAAAGGAATTTCTCATGCAAAATCCAAAAGATGATGTTTTATATGCACCGGTTGAGTGGGTGGATCACAGTGCGGGTTACACCGACATTCGTTATCACAAATCCACTGACGGCATTGCCAAAATCACCATTAATCGTCCTGAAGTGCGCAACGCGTTCCGTCCGCAAACCGTGAAAGAAATGATCACCGCGTTTGCTGATGCCCGTTTTGATGAAAAAATCGGTGTCATCGTGTTGACCGGTGAAGGCGAAAAAGCCTTCTGTTCCGGTGGTGACCAAAAAGTACGCGGCGATTACGGTGGCTACAAAGACGACAGCGGTGTACATCATCTTAACGTCTTGGATTTCCAACGGGATATTCGTAGCTGCCCGAAACCGGTTGTGGCGATGGTGGCAGGTTACGCCATTGGCGGCGGTCATGTATTGCATATGTTATGCGATCTCACCATTTCCGCAGACAACGCGATTTATGGTCAAACCGGTCCGAAAGTGGGTTCCTTTGATGGCGGCTGGGGCGCAAGCTACATGGCGCGTATTGTCGGTCAGAAAAAAGCGCGTGAAATTTGGTTCTTATGCCGTCAATATAATGCCCAAGAAGCCTTAGAGATGGGCTTAGTGAACACGGTAGTACCTTATGCGGATTTAGAAAAAGAAACCGTGCGTTGGTGTCGCGAAATGCTCCGCAACAGCCCGATTGCTTTACGTTGCTTGAAAGCGGCACTCAATGCGGACTGTGATGGACAAGCCGGTCTTCAAGAACTTGCCGGTAATGCCACCATGTTGTTCTACATGACGGAAGAAGGACAAGAAGGTCGTAACGCATTTAATGAAAAACGTGCGCCTGATTTTAGTAAGTTCAAGCGTAATCCATAGTAAACGCGCTTTCTTAACATAGACTGTTAATTTATCTAAAAAAAAACGACCGCACTTTAGGTGCGGTCTTCTTTTTTATTTTCTAAACTCACGTTTCTCTTTAAAAGTGCGGTGAGATTTTTCTTTAAATTTACGATCGCCCTTGAAGCCTTTTTCTTCAAAACGTCCGCCACGGCGTTTTCCGCCAAAATTATCACCGCCACGGTCGCCTTTGGCTTCGCCGATAAAAGACATACGCATTTGTTTATTTAACACACGCGTTTTCGCAAATTGTTGTAACAATTCTTTCGGCATACCTTGTGGCAATTCAATGGTGGAATAATCATCATACAGCTTGATGTGGCCGATGTAGCGACTATTAATATCACCTTCATTGGCAATGGCACCAACAATATGGCGAACTTCCACGCCATCTCCTCGACCCACTTCAATACGATATAAATCCATTGGTTGCGAATTACCGTACCCTTTACGTTCGCCACGACGTTCTGCCGAACGCAGATTCTCACGACGGTCACCACGCTCATTACGATCACGACGTGCTTTTTTATCCACCACCGGATCCGGCGGAAGAATCAGTTTTTGCTTGCCTTGTAACAACATCATCATAGCGGCGGCAATATCTTCTTGAGATTGGTCGGCAGTAAACATATCTTCCAACAATTCACGGTAAAGCTCTAAATCATGATGTTCCAACTGTGTGGTAATTTTATCTTTGAATTTTTTACGACGACAGGCTTGCAAGACTTCATGGTTCGGCAACTCCACCTCTTCAATATTTTTCTTGATAAGGTGCTCAACATTGCGCAACAAACGGCGTTCACGCGGTTCAACGAACAATAACGCACGACCGGAACGTCCTGCACGACCGGTACGACCGATACGGTGTACATAAGATTCTGCATCGAGCGGGATATCATAGTTCACCACAAGGCTAATACGTTCAATATCGATACCACGCGCCGCCACGTCTGTCGCCACAACGATGTCTAAGCTACCACTACGCAAACGATCTAGGGTTTGTTCACGTAATTGTTGAGTCATATCGCCATTCAATGCCGCCGCACGGAAACCGTGTTTTTCTAATAATTCGGTCACGTCTAACGTGCCGGTTTTGGTACGGGTGAAAATAATCGCCGCATCAAAATCTTCCACTTCCAAGAAACGCAACAAAGCATCATTTTTGCGGAAGCCATGAACATACCAACAACTTTGCGCAATATCCGGCGCACTTTGTTGAGTCGCTTTAATTTTGACTTCTTGCGGATCTTTCATAAAGCGTTTAGTAATTCGACGAATCGGCTCAGGCATAGTGGCAGAGAAAAGTGCGGTTTGGTGATGTTCCGGTAATTCTGCCATCACGGTTTCCACATCATCAATAAAGCCCATGCGCAACATTTCATCCGCTTCGTCTAACACGATCGCTTTAAGCTCAGCAAGGCTTAAGGTGCCACGACGTAGGTGATCCAAAATACGTCCCGGTGTTCCCACGACAACTTGCGCCCCTTGTTTTAACGCACGTAATTGGATGTCATAACGTTGACCACCGTACAAAGTCACAATATTGATGCCTTTGGCATATTTCACGAATTGCTCACATGCATCTGCAACTTGAATAGCTAATTCACGGGTCGGCGCCATCACTAATAATTGCGGGTGTTTTTCAGTCGGATCGATTTGCGCCAAAATAGGCAAAGAGAAAGCCGCTGTTTTCCCACTACCGGTTTGTGCCATGCCCAATACATCGCGGCCTTCTAATAAGTGCGGTATGCAAATTTGTTGAATTGGCGAAGGTGTTTCAAAGCCAAGATCGGAAACAGCATTAAGGATGAATTCAGGCAAGCCTAAATCCTTGAAAGTCATTTTAGTTTCAGTCATTAAAAATACTCGAATGTATAAAAGGAAAGCTCAATAGACGCTTTCAGGTTAATCACAATGTGTCGTTTTGCGTCTTACAACGCATCGCCGGTTGAGCCATGCTCACCGTTATTCTGCTTGAGCCTGTTGTCCTAATTTCGATAGCTCAAACACCGCAAAACGATACTCCACAAAGTTATACACCTGGTTTGCAACAGCCAGTTTGAATAAGGTCTCTGCCTCATCAATCTGTCCCATATTGAGTTTTTGTTTTGCTAGATAGAAGTAGGTTTCAGTCAGAATCTCTGCGTATTGCGTCGCGGTTTTTGTTGCAAACTGCTGCGCTTTAGCCTGTAGTTCCTGAACTGACAATTTGCCCAAATAATACTGGACAATGTAGGTACCCCAATAATCCTGAGAAAGCCCAACGGCACGTTGAGCCAGATTTTTTTGCGCCTCAGCCGGCTTGAATTTTAATTCATTCAAATACAGCCACAAGACGCGGTAAGGATCCGATTTATTACGTTGATAAAATGCCAAGAAATCCTGTTCGGCGAGGTTATACCGTTCCACATAATAGAAGTCTAATGCTCGATTAAGGAAGGTATATTCATAGTCAGGATCGAGGCTAAAAACCGTATTAAAGGCCTCTAATGCGCCGTCATAGTCTTCATCCAGTAATAAATAAAGCCCTAGATAGTTATACACTGCCGCCATTTTTGGTTGCAATGCAAGTGCTTGAGTAAAGTCATAACGCGCTAAAGCCCAAAGCCCCAAACTATCGTAAAGCACGCCCCGTTCAAAATGGAGAGAAGCACGTTCTTCATTACTCATTTTTCCAACGAGCAACACCTGACTAATTCGAACAATCATGACTTCCTGTTCAAAATGCTGGCTTGGATTTTGCTCGGCTAACACGACTTTATTTTTAGACACAAAGGTATTGCTCAAGCCGACACAGCCTGATAATACAAAGACTGAAAATAAAATAGTTAGGAAAATCGCGAAATTAGACAACCCATTACGTTGCGTCATTTCTTTATAAGCCTTAAAGCAGAGTATTGCTTGTTGAAAAACAAACGTTACGGCACATAATGTACCGTAACATTTTGAAAAAATTTAAATTATGCCTGCTCTACAATATCATCGGATACGTGTTGAGCAGTTTCTGCTTTCGGAGCAAGTTCTTTCATGGTTAAACGGATACGACCTTGACGATCGATTTCCACCACTTTAACCATCACTTCTTGTCCTACTTGTAGATAGTCGCTGACTTTTTCCACACGTTCTTCCGCAATTTGAGAAATGTGAACCAAGCCTTCTTTATTACCTACGATAGAAACGAATGCACCGAAATCGGCCAAACGAGTCACTTTACCTTTGTAAATGGCGCCGGCCTCGACTTCAGCAGTGATGTCTTCGATACGAGCCATCACATCCTGTACAGCATTCTTATCTACCGCAGCGATTTTCACTGTACCGTCATCATCAATATCAATGGAAGTACCGGTTTCTTCGGTCAATGCACGAATCACTGCACCACCTTTACCGATCACATCTTTGATTTTCTTAGGATCAATTTTCATGGTGTAGATACGTGGTGCGAAATCAGAAATATCGGCACGTGGCGCCGGAATCGCTTGCTCCATCACACCAAGAATATGCATACGTGCGCTTTTTGCTTGGTTTAATGCAATTTGCATGATTTCAGCGGTGATACCTTCGATTTTGATGTCCATTTGAAGTGCGGTCACACCTTGACGCGTACCCGCCACTTTAAAGTCCATATCACCTAGGTGGTCTTCATCACCAAGAATATCGGAAAGCACGACAAATTTGTCATCTTCTTTCACCAAGCCCATCGCGATACCTGCGACAGCCGCTTTAATCGGCACACCGGCATCCATTAACGCAAGAGAAGCACCACACACGGAAGCCATAGAAGAAGAACCGTTGGATTCGGTAATTTCTGATACTACACGTACCACATATGGGAATTCAGCTAAGGTTGGCATCACTGCTGCCACACCACGTTTCGCCAAACGACCATGACCAATTTCACGACGTTTTGGTGAACCAATCATACCGGTTTCACCCACAGAATACGGAGGGAAGTTATAGTGGAACAAGAAGTGATCTTGACGCTCACCGGTTAATTCATCAATGATTTGGGCATCGCGTTCAGTCCCTAACGTAGCGACGGCCAACGCTTGGGTTTCACCACGGGTGAAAATCGCGGAACCGTGGGTACGCGGTAATACACCGGTGCAAATATCTAATGCACGCACAGTATCAACGGTACGACCATCAATACGTGGTTCACCGGCAAGAATACGTCCACGCACGATTTGGCTTTCAAGTGCGGTGAAAATATCAATAATTTTGCCTTCACTGACGTTTTCATCTTCAGCGGCAATTTGTGCAACAACGTCGGCTTTAATCGCATCAATTTGCTCATAACGGGCTTGTTTTTCAGTGATACGATACGCATCGCCTAAACGTGCTTCAGCTAATGCTTTTACTTTATTGATTAAATCAGTATTTGGTTCAGGTGCAACCCAATCCCAACGTGGTTTACCGGCTTCAGCAACCAATTCTTTAATGGCTTCAATCACCACTTGTTGTTGCTGGTGACCGAATACGACAGCGGCTAACATTTGTTCTTCTGTGAGAATATCCGCTTCAGATTCCACCATTAATACGGCTTTGTCAGTACCTGCAACCACTAAATCCAAACGGCTTTGCTTTTGTTCATTAATCGTTGGGTTTAATACGAATTGATCGTTGATAAAACCAACACGCGCCGCACCGATTGGGCCATTAAACGGTACTCCGGATAAAGACAACGCAGCAGACGCACCGATCATGGCCACTAAATCCGGGCTGATTTGTGGGTTTACAGAAACAACCGTCGCAACCACTTGAATTTCATTGAAGAAACCTTCTGGGAATAACGGACGAATCGGACGGTCGATTAAACGGGCAATTAAGGTTTCACCTTCAGACGGACGACCTTCGCGTTTGAAGAAACCACCCGGAATACGGCCGGCGGCATAAGTACGTTCTTGATAGTTAACGGTTAATGGAAAGAAATCTTGACCTTCTTTCACCTCTTTTTTTGCCACCACGGTAACGAATACGGTGGTATCGTCCATGCTTGCCATGACGGCGGCGGTAGCTTGACGTGCAATCGCACCCGTTTCTAACGTGACGGTATGTTGACCGTATTTAAATTGCTTAACAATTGGATTCACAATGTTTTTCCTTTATCTAAAGTGAATAATAACAATGTTTTATTTTCCAATTTGCGACTAGCAAAAATAATCTTAAAACCGACCGCACTTTTCTTGGCGACTTCGCTGAAAATCACTTTTGTTAGCCGCACGCTAATTCAGAAAATAAAACGCGGGCATTATACAGGGCTTTTGCCTTGATGGGTAACTTTTTTACGCAATTACGATTTATGACTACCTGAAAAATAAGGTTAATGATAAAATCACTCCAGTTTTTAAAACAAAAAAGGAGGAACCATGTTAATTGGAGATTTAACCCGTACCGATTTTAAACTCGGCTTACCGAAAGTCATTGCTGAAACCTGTGAGTATTTAAAAGGGTTGGATTTAGAAAAATTAGAGGTTGGCCGTCATGGCATCACCGATCGCATTTACATGAACGTGATGGAACCCGAACTGGCAGAAGCTGAGAGCAAAAAAGCAGAATTGCACCATAACTATTTGGATATTCAAGTCCTGATTCGTGGTGTGGAAAATATTGAAGTCGGCGCAACCTATCCTGACTTGAATAAATACGAAGCCTATCACGAAGATGACGATTACCAACTCACTCAAGACATCGACAACAAAAGTACGATTACATTAGTGCCAAATATGTTTGCGGTGTTCTATCCTTATGAACCCCATAAGCCTTGTTGTAACGTAAACGGTCAATCCGCCAAAATCAAAAAATTGGTAGTAAAAGTACCGGTTGAGTTAATCCAGTAAAGGACGACAATTCATCATTAGAATGCGCTTAATGTTAAGCGCATTTTTTATCGCCGATTTTGATGTTTTTCAATGAAAATCAGCGAAATGCGTAAATCATCGTAACGTAAACAAATAAAGATTGTGTTTAATTTAATTAGCAGATAAATTACCTGACTTTTTTGCGGGCAAAATGCGCCCATCACTTTCACAAAACGAGGATAGTCTATGTTAAGCGTTGATACCCCATCTCAGGCGATGCCGCCGCGTAAACCGAAGTTCTATCAAAGCTTATACGTGCAAGTCATTATTGCGATTATTATCGGTATTTTATTAGGGAATTTTTTTCCTGATTTCGGTGCCGGTTTAAAACCGTTAGGTGAAGCATTTATTAAGCTGGTTAAAATGATTATCGCGCCGGTGATTTTTCTGACCGTCGTTACCGGTATTGCCGGTATGAACGACATGAAAGCGGTTGGACGGGTTGCCGGAAAGGCGATGCTGTATTTTGTGACCTTTTCGACGTTGGCGCTTGTGATCGGAATGGTTGTGGCCAATATTATTGAACCTGGAGCAGGATTAAATATTGATCCGGCGTCGTTAACCTCTGAAAAAGTGTCAGAATACGTTGCGAAAGCGCAGGATAGCACGCTAACGGCTTTCTTAATGAACATCATTCCTACCACCGTATTAAGTCCATTAGTAGAGGGTAATATTCTGCAAGTCTTGTTTATTTCCGTGTTATTTGGGGTGGCATTGGCTTCAGTGGGCGACAAAGCGCAGCCTATTACGGAACTCCTACGACTGGCGACAGCGCCGATGTTTAAGGTGGTGTCAATTTTGATGAAAGTCGCCCCTTTAGGCGCATTAGGCGCGATGGCGTTCACCGTGGGAAAATACGGGTTAAGTTCCATCAGCCATTTGATGCTTTTAATTGTGACGTTTTATATTACGTCCTTGTTATTTATTATTTTTATCTTAGGCGCGGTCGCACGTTATAACGGTTTCTCTATTTTGAAAATGGTGCGCTATATTAAGCAAGAATTGTGGTTAGTCTTAGGAACATCCTCCTCAGAAGCCGCGTTGCCGACCTTAATGCAAAAAATGGAGGCGGCCGGTTGTAAAAAATCAGTGGTGGGATTAGTGGTGCCGACCGGTTATTCTTTTAATTTGGACGGTACAAATATCTATATGACAATGGCCGCATTATTTATTGCGCAAGCCACCAATACGGATCTTTCCATTAGCGAGCAATTTACCTTGTTGTTTGTTGCGATGTTAAGTTCAAAAGGCGCTGCCGGCGTAACCGGTGCCGGTTTTATTACATTAGCTGCCACACTTTCCGTGGTTCCGGGGCTGCCGGTTGAGGGCATGGCGTTAATTTTGGGAATTGATCGTTTTATGTCCGAATGCCGTGCGTTAACGAATTTGGTGGGTAACGCCTGTGCGACCATTGTTGTGGCGCGCTGGGAAAATGCCTTGGATAAAGAAAAATTAGCGTTAGCGATGAACGGTAAATAGTATGAAGCGATGGTGCGGTTGCTTACTTGGATTGATAGTATTAACGGTGGCGATCATTTGCGCGTTACCATGGTGGATCACGCCGAAACAAGTCGAAACATGGGTTAACCGCTTCCTCGCACCAGATTATGCCTTGCGACTGCCTGAACGATGGCATTTACACCTCACCGGTTTGCAACTGCCCGAACTGGATATTCGGGCAGGGCAATGTACTTTGGCGACATTCAGTGATGTGCGTCTTCATTGGTGGGAGCTTCGTCAACTTGACGTGGCGCATGCCGGTGTGGATTATGACTGCCTCAATCGGTTGCCTTCCTCTGATGAGACAAAAACATCGCCAAATTTGACCGCACTTTTTTCCGTTCTCCCGTCTGTAGAGGTAAATGTTCAGCATTTTCGATTGGAGAATAGCCAGGCACTGGATGTACCGCCTAGGGTACGTACGCTGTTGGATGCTGATATTGCAGCAACCGCAAATTATGACGGTCATCGTTTGCAATTAACTGCCAATGCGAAGACTCATGATGATCATGTGATTTTACATCATCAATCGACGCTCGCTCGCCTAAACCATTCGTTCCAATGGCAGGGACAAACCGATTATCAACCGCTTGACGGACAAACCTATCACTTGCATTTTTCTACCCAACTGCAAGAAGATCTGTCTCAATTACCGCAGCAAGGCGAGCTACGCGTGGATTGGCAAAATGCCGATTTTAGTGTGAACAAAGGCGCGCTTCAATTGAGCTGGAACGGTGAGAAAGGACAAATCAACGCACAAGATTTAAGCCGTGATAAACCCTTATTGGACGTGCCTTTTACCTTCACCGCCGATGGTTTAGCCATTAACTGGGGAACATTTTATTGGACGTTTGACGGCTACCAACCCATCAAAGGCTTCTTTGGTTTAGCCTTGCGTAAACCGCAAGAGGGTTGGTTGCCGCTGGAAACCGATGTGGATGTGATCGTGCAAACCTTTGGTGAATTCGGCAAAGGCGAAATTGTGATATCGGGTAAAAAAGGTGAAATTGGTGGCGGTGCGGATAAAAACCAACTGAACTTTGATCTCAAAACGCGTGGTGACTTACGCTATAACCACACTGTGGCACAAACCAATTTAGACTACCATATTAGCGGTATTTTTGAGGCACCTACACTGCTATTCCGCCCCGGTTCCGTGTTCAAAATGGATAACGTACAACCTGATACCAAAATCCATGCACGCCTGCCGTTGGATAACATACAAGTGGGACGCTATGGTTTGGAAGGACGTCTGCAAGCCACTTTACAAGGATTCACCCCACAGTTTAAGCAGTTAAATTTAAAGCTTGATGGACAGGCGCACGAGTTTATTGCCGGAATTAAAACCGTGTTTGATTTGCGTGATGAAAAGCAAAATTTACGCGCAGCAGAAATGCGTGCAGCGAACCGTTGGGATTGGACGATTGACGGTGAGGCGCACTGGACCTCTTTAAATACGCCAGTGAACATAAAAGGTGTGGGCTTTTGGGAAGCAGATCATATTGAATTAAATCAACTTTCTGCCCATTCCGGCAATGTGCATACCGGTGGGGTAAAAATGGCGCCTTTGGCATTGGAATTGAAAGATCGCCTACGTTGGGATTATGAGGCAGCGCATCTTCGTGGGCTACTCCAGGCCCAAACGGAGTGGATTGAATTTGCGTATGGCGGACGCTTCGTTCGTCCGGTATTTGGTGTGGGGATTGAAGGGAAAAGTATCGATAATTTCGATTTGGCAGGGGATTTAAAAGCCGGTGCGCTTGGCCCGATTGAAGTTACCGCCCGTTATGAAAATCAGGCACTGAATGGCAACATTCGCTGGCAAGGGCAATCGGCGAAAGTGTTCCAATCGTTATTCCCACAACAATGGTCATGGATTATTCGCCAAGGCAGTATTCAAGGAGGCAGTGATTTTGTGATTAACGAGGATGGCGTGGCGTTACAGGGCGAATTTAATTTGCGCAATGTTGGAATTACCTTCCCCGAGGGAGAAATTCAAGCGTTGACGATTCGTTTTCCAATAAATTATCAAAAACTTGCCCTACGAACCGCACGCACAAAACCGATTCAGGTCGCGGCAAAAAATATCCGCGTGGGTGCGCTTGCCATACGTGAAGCGGCTTTTGATGTATTTGGGACTTACCCTAACTCCGCCAAGCAACCACTAACCTTACAAAAAGTGAAGGTTGGCATGTTTGACGGTTTGCTTAGCGTGCCCAGTTTGAGTTTCCCGCAACGCAAAATAGCCGTGCTGCGTTTTGACAACATTGATTTAGCGCAAGTGATGGAATTGGCACAATATAACCAAGTGAGCGTTAGCGGACGGGTTAATGCCTCCTTGCCGTTCTGGTTAGGGCATAATGCTTGTTTAATTTGTAATGGACGTCTTGAACAAGCCGGAAAATTGAAGATTAAACTTCACGATAATATGGTGAGTAGTTTGAAAAAAGGCGGTTTAACAGAACGTATGTTGGTGGATTTATTAAAAGAAATGGAATTGGAAAAATCTCACGCTAACTTGAATTTGACACCTGACGGAAACATGACGTTGGGGGCTACGATCACGGGGCTTAATCCTACTAGACGGCCTCACCATCCAATTACTTTGAATTACACCCATCAAGAGAATATGTTTGAGCTCTGGGATATGGTTGACTACGGCTCGCAATTTGAACAAAATTTACAATATCAACTTTATCGACACTTAGAACAATGAAAAAACATCTGAAAAAATCACCGCACTTTTTTTATTTGGCTGCCGCATCCCTGATGCTTTTTGGTTGTAATCCGACCATTCAATTAGAAACCCCTAAAGAGGGCATCACCATTAATATGAATGTGGTGGTGGATCATAATATCAGCGTCAAAATGGATGAAAAAACCAAAGCGGCGACAGAGGCGGCTAAACGCAAGTCTAAATAAAACACCGCAAGGTATCATAAAAAACGGGGCTTTCAGCCCCGCTTTTTTTATCTTTACGCCATACCGTCAAGATCGGATTTATGGGTATTCAAACGCGCAAAGTAATCTTTGGTTTCTTCAATAATCACGTTTCGCAACCCGATTAAAGCGATTAAGTTAGGAATCGCCATTAAGCCGTTCACAATATCCGCTAAAATCCAAATTAAGTTTAAATGAATAAACGAACCGCAGCCGACCAAAATAATAAAGGCTAAACGATAGAGCTTAATGCTTTTGATGCCGACTAAATATACAAAACAGCGTTCACCGTAATAACACCAGCCTAGAATCGTGGTAAAGGCGAAGAACAATAAGCCGACGGTAACAATGGTCGCACCGACAGAGGATCCTAACCCTTGCGAGAAAGCGTAGTTCGTCACCGCAGCACCCGCCATGCCCGGTGCTTGCCATGCGCCGGTAAGCACTAATACGATTCCCGTCATAGTGCAGACGATGATGGTATCAAGGAACGTCCCTGTCATAGAAATTAGCCCTTGACGCACCGGCTCTTTGGTTTGCGCGGCGGCGGCAGCGATCGGTGCGCTTCCCAAGCCGGATTCATTGGAGAAAATCCCCCGTGCTACGCCTGACTGAATGGCTTTCATTACCGTGAAACCCAGTGCACCGCCCAATGCGGCCTCAGGATTAAAGGCGCTGTGTAAAATCAAGCCAAGTGCGGTCGGAATTTTATCTAAATTTAATAAAATGATGATGAGGGATGTCGCCACATAAAATACCGCCATAAAGGGTACGATGTAAGAGGACACCAACGCAATGCGCTTCACACCACCAAGAATGATTAACCCGACAAGCAAGGTAATGATAGCAGCGGTCATTTCTATCGGTACGTTGAATGTGTCGTTCATGGCTTGAGTAATGGCGTTGACCTGCGGGAAGGTGCCAATGCCGAAAAAAGCCACCAACACACCGAAGATGGCAAATAATTTGGCTAACCAGCCTAAGCCGAGACCGCGTTCAATGTAATACATCGGACCGCCCGCCATAAAGCCGTTTTTGTCACGCACGCGATATTTCACCGCCAGTAAACATTCCGCATATTTGGTTGCCATGCCGAGTAATGCGACCAACCACATCCAGAAAATGGCGCCCGGACCACCGGCTTGCACGGCTGTGGCAACCCCCACGATATTCCCCGTACCGATAGTGGCGGCGAGGGCAGTACACAAGGCGGCGAAAGAGGACACATCTCCTTTTTGCTGAAGACCGGAATCTCGCTTGAATAAATAACGCAATGCGCGCGGTAACTGTGTGATTTGAATGAAACCCAGCCGCAGCGTTAAATATAATCCCGTGCCGGCTAATAAAATAAGGAGGGGTGGCCCCCACACGAAAGTGTTGATTGCAGATAAAACGTCTTCTAATGACATTTGAAATTCCTCGTAAATAACCTGATTACAAGGAGGCGAAAAGAATTTTGCGGATAGATAAAATAGAAAATAACACAATGAAATTGCGTTATACCAACCGAAATCTTCTGCCCCTGTCCTTTTGCCTGAGCGTTTGAAAAGCCTTGTTTTACGGCTTCTTTGCGCCTTCGGCGTCCGTGAGTGCTAAATGTTGCACACGGATCTCTCCAAGGGTTCGTCCAGTAACAGTCCCTGCCATCGCGCCTGAAAGATTTTACCTCGTCGGCGTGGGGTCAATTCCCCGCTCTCCAGCTACCTTCATCCGAACAATTTACGTTTGCACATAAAGTGCGGTAGATTTTAACAAGATAAGATTAGAATCTCAATCTTACGGGTTATCCCGTTGCCATTTTTTCGCAATATAACTGCAGCTTGGCACTAATTTCAGTTGATTTTCTTGAATAAAAGCGACCAACGCTTGATATAACTTATCTGCCACACCTTGTCCGCGCAAGGTTTCGGACACATAAGTATGATTGGCATTAATCGTTTTTTCATCGATAAAATAATAGGTTAACTCCGCAACGCGTTGTTGTTGATCATCTAAAATAAAAAAGGCGCCTTGCGCGTGATTTTCTTCATGTTGAATTTGCATTAGTGTTTCACCCAATCACTGTCTTCATTTAATAAACCGTTTTCGGCAAAATCGGCGGTATCACAAGGAATTGCTTTTTCTTCCGCCGCCCATTCGCCCAAATCAATTAACTGGCAGCGTTTGCTGCAAAATGGTCGGTAGAGGCTTTGTTCCGACCATTCAATCTGTTTATGACAAATCGGGCAAGGCACGCTAAAGGTTTCGTCAGTCATTAAATTTCTCCGCAAGTTGTAAATAATGATGGTGCAAGTCTAACACTTTTTGCTTTAACTGCGGCAGGCTTTCGCTTAAATCTGCATCGTTATTGATGACATCATCGGCGTGTTGTAGGCGTTCCAAGCGGCTGACTTGCGATTGCATGATATTTTTGATTAACGCCAATTGATTGTTATCGCGTTGACTTGCCCGAGTCAGTTGGGTTTGTTCGCTCACATCCACTACCAACACCCGTTGGCAAAGTGCGGTCAGTTTATTTTCTATTAATAGAGGCACCATAAAAATGCAATAAGGCGCACGTTGTTGTGCCAGTTGGTTAAGCATTTCGGTGCGAATGGCGGGGTGTAATAATTGATTCAGCCATTGCTTTTCGGTTTCGTGATTAAACACCTTTTCACGCAAGGCGGCGCGATTGAGTTCGCCGTTTTCTAACAGCATTTCCGTGCCAAAGTGTGCAACGATTTGTTGTAACAAAGGCGAGCCTTTTTCTACCACTTGACGCGCCACGATATCGGCGTCAATAACCGGTACACCAAGTTCGGCGAATAATTTGGCGATGGTGCTTTTGCCGCTACCGATTCCCCCTGTGAGACCTACCACATAAGTCATGTTGATTTCCTGAAAAGCCTATTGAGAATGTGTAGATCATAAGGCCATGGCTTCAATTAAGCAACCGACACAGTACGCCGGACAAGGAAAGAAACGGGCCGAAAGGAATGGTCGTTAAGTGGCGTTTGCTTAGCTTGCTGTAAAGCGCATAAACCAAGCCCGAAAGGCAGGCAAATAATAAAAAGGCGGGTAATTGCTCATAGGAGAAAAACGTGCCTAATCCCAAGGCGAGCCAGCAATCGCCACGTCCGAAAGCTTCTTGTTTGTAATACACTTTGGCGCCGTAGTAGATAAGAGAAAAAACGGCGAAAAAAATGACCGCACTTTGCAGGCTTTGTTCCAGTGTAAGGGGCGTAATTTGCCAATAGGCTGCGCCTAATCCGAGGGCAAACAGGTTTTGGCATAGGGCGGGAGAAATTAAGCGGTAATACCCATCCACCACCGAGATGGCGAATAATAAACTACAAAAACACGCCCAACATATTGCCGTGAAGATGTCTTCGTTTAACCAATAGCAAAGGGCAAATAACAAGGCGAAGAAGAGGCAGTAATAAGGTTGGGAAATCTTGCTTTTCATGGGCGTCAATATGGATTTTTCCGGCGCAAAGTGCGGTGGGTTTTCCGGGTAAATTTCAATGTAGGCGGCATGAATTTCTTGGCTTAAACGGAAGGCGAAGCGATGCACATAGCCATAAATCAGGCGTCCTATAAACCAACCTGTAAAGACAAATGCAACGCCTATCATTGCACTAACGCGCCCATATTGAAAATCGGCAAATACATTCCGAGCATAATTAAGCCGATAAGCCCACCGATAATGACCATCAATAGCGGCTCCAGCATTTGTGACAGCAGATCGATCTGATAGTCCAATTGTTGCTGATGATCGTTGGCGATAAATTGCAACATTTTAGGGAGCTGACCACTTTGTTCGCCCACCTGTAGCATTTGTTGTGCCGCCAACGGAAAAATATGACCGCTCACACTGGCGGAGAAGGCATAACCTTGTTGTAGCCAGTGTAAAATGGATTGTACTTCTTCGATTAACAGCCAATCGCCTTGCACGTTTGGCGATCTTTGCCAACTTGGATTTTGTGGTAAAAACGACTGCAAAGCCTGATTCAGTGGCACGCCCGCCTGTAACATTAAAAATAAACTGCGGCTAAATCCCACCAAACGGGAAAGCTGCACGATGCGATTCAGCACAGGCATGGCATTGATTAATCGAATTTTTTGCCGATTAAACCAAGGGGAGTGTTTCAGGCGGGCGCGGATAAATAGGGTAGTCAATGTCATACAAATCAACAGATGCAGCCAATAATCCTGTAATCCTTGCGACAGTGTGAGTAGCACCTGGGTGAAAGTCGGGAGTTGCGCGCTGCTATTGTCATACATCGCGGCGAATTGCGGCACGATAAACAGCAGTAAAAGTGCGGTTAAAATCAGCGATATACCAAGTACCAACACCGGATAAAGCAGAATTTTTCGAATCTTGCGTTGCAACGCCAATGCCTGCTGTTTGTGTTGCGCGATTTCATGGCATACGGTGGGTAACTTGCCCGTCATTTCACCGACTTTAATTAATTGGCGATCTTGATAGGTCAAATATTGATTTTGTTTTTCTACAGTTTGTTTTTCTAAGGCTTGGGAAAAGGCCAAACCGCTTTCAATATCTTTTAAAAGTTGGCGCAACCAAGCGTTTAGCGCAATATTGGTGCAATGTTGTAACAAAATTTGCAGACTGTTTTTTAACGGAACCGCCGCTTGTAATAAGGTCGCCAACTGAGAAAGCAACGCACAGACTTCGGCGTTTTTAGGCTTGCTGTTTAATTGCCAATTTTGTTGCAGTTTAATGTGTTGTAAACCGCGTGACATTAGCTGTTGTTGTGCCATCACGGCGCTTTCCGCCACGATAGTGCCTTTCTGCTTTTGCTGTAAGCGGTTGATTCCACGCCATTTGAATAATTTCAATTTACGCATTCGGTTGCCCCAATACTCGTTGCACTTCTGCTAAATCCGTCACTTGCGACGTCACTTTTTCTAAGGCGCTGGCATATAAATTCTGAAAATCTAATTGATAACCTTGGGCTTGTGACACATCAGGCTGAAGGAATTGATAAACACCGATTCGACCTTTGTAGCCTTGATGACAATCGCAAAAACGCGTGGCATTTCCACCGCACTTTGAGCATCGTTTACGCACTAAGCGTTGGGCGATCACCAATAATAAACTGCTGTCGATTTCGTGTTGTTGAATGCCAAGCTGTTGTAGGCGTGAGATGGCCGAGACAGCATCATTGGTATGTAATGTGGATAATACCAAATGCCCGGTTTGCGCCGCCCGTAAAGCCATAGCGGCACTTTCTTCGTCACGAATTTCACCCAACATAATAATGTCTGGATCTTGACGCAAAAAAGTGCGTAACAAACGACTGAAATCCAAGCCGATTTGAGGATTCACTTGAGTTTGGATAATGCCCGGCAATTGAATTTCGATGGGATCTTCTGCCGTCATAATATGCTTATCGGGGGTATTGAGCCATTGCAATGCCGTATATAACGAAATACTTTTACCACTTCCCGTGGGGCCGGTGACTAAAATCAGCCCTTGCGGTTGGCTGAGTGCATGACGAAATGTGTGTTGCTGTTGTTCCGTCATACCCAGTTCGCTAAAGGCCAGCTGCACAGGGCGGTTTTGTTGTAAACGCAATACGGCTTTTTCGCCAAAATGCGTCGCGAGCGTGGATAAGCGAAAATCCAAAATATCGGAAAATGTCGTTTTAAACTGAAACCGTCCGTCTTGCGGCAGGCGGGTTTCGCTGATGTCTAATTTGGCCAGTAATTTCAAACGGGAAATCAGTCGGTTGGCGAGAGTCTGCGTAATGGTGTTTTGCACTTGTAATACACCGTCAATACGAAAACGGACTTGTAAAACATCCGCTTGCGGTTCTAAATGAATATCGGAGGCTTTTTTTGTTGTGGCATTTTCAAAAATTTGGTTAAGCAACTGAATCGTTGGCTCATCGGAGGATTGTTCTTGTTGCTCCTGCGGTGTGACGGAATAAAAGAGCGGTTGATTTTCATCGAGTTTTTCTTGATGTGGCACTAAATCCTGCAAGGCCTTTTTTAACACGGCAGATTCAATGAGTACCGGCTCGATATTTTTCCCCGTTAAAAAGGAAAACGCTTCACAAGCGGCAAGGTTGGTTAAGGAATCCAACCCTAGCCATAATTTTTGTGGTTCTTCTTTTAATGGTAGCGCCAAATAACGCAAAAGGACGGTTTGCTGTTGTTGGTTTTGTTGCCATAACTCGGGCGCAATCGTAAATAGGTCGCCTTGTTGGCTACGGATCGTATAGGAAGATTCCACCAAATGCTGCATCAATCCACCGCCCCGTGATTATGAACAAAAACCTGCCGGGAAGATGTCGGCGTTAGTGCCGCAAGAGGCCGTCCATGTAACGCCATTTGAGGTGCCGCCGGATGCCGTTAAGGTATAAGTAACATTGTCTAATGTGTTTTTCCCGGTCACCGTGATGGCGCCGTTTTTAACCGAAGTGGATTGGACATATTTTTGTGTGGCATTCGTTATGTCGGGTTGAATGCCATTTTGCCCACCACTACAACCTTCTGTTTTGCCGGTGTTATAAATGCACAACTCCACTTCAGCACGAAGCGGTGCAGAGGCTTGTAACAGTTCGGAAACTGCCGCTTTTTTGGTGTAATTTTGATAAGATGGAATAGCGATGGTGGCTAAAATAGCCACGATCGCAATGACGATCATTAATTCAATTAATGTAAACCCTTTTTTAACGGATTTCATAGAGAGAAATGCGGACTGAATTTTCATAAAAAATACCTTGATAAAATAAAAACTGAGACTCTTTTGCCTCGGCATTTTGGTATAAATGAGAAACACATCGAAATTTGACCGCACTTTTGTGGGATCCTGATCGCAGAAATAAGATTCGTATGACAGAAAAAACACTCAAAATTGATAAAGGCTGGTTGACCAATACGCGCAAAGTAATATCCCCCCATTTTGATCTGCGTCCTGATCCGCAAGATATTTCTTTATTGATTATTCATTACATCAGCCTGCCGCCGGAGCAGTTTGGCGGCAGTGATATTGATGATTTTTTTCAAGGCAAATTGGATCCCAATCGTCATCCTTATTTTGCCGAGATCAGTACACTTCGGGTGTCGGCACATTGCTTGATTAATCGGGCAGGCGAGATAACCCAGTATGTGAATTTTCATGATCGTGCTTGGCACGCGGGCGTTTCCTGTTTTGAGGGACGGGAAAAATGTAATGATTTTGCCATCGGGATTGAATTGGAAGGGAGCAATGAGCAGCCGTTTACCACGCAACAATACGCGTCTTTACAGCGTTTAACGCTGGCGATTATGCAGGCTTATCCGTTAATTACCAAAGAACGTATTGTCGGCCATTGTGATGTCTCGCCGGGGCGGAAAATCGATCCCGGTCAGTATTTTGATTGGGCGCGATATTTACAGGCGCTTTAGTCTTACACAAGATTAGTATTGAGCAATAAATAGACAGCAAAAAATGGCATTGATGTGGCATTTGTGAATAGAGGTTGGTTTATTGTTAATTCATTGATAAATAAAGATAAATTTAAAAATTCTTAAAGCGTAACTTCGGTTTTGAAATGTTATTTTGAGTTATTCCTTTGTCAAAACACAAATTTATCCACAGAAATACTGAATAACTCACAGGCGGCTGAATCACTGGCTGAACTTGGTGCAAATATGGGGGAACAGGAGAATTTTTTCGGTAGCATTGACGAAAAAAACAACGTAAATAGCGCCATGAGCGCCTGATCCCATTGGACGCTAAAAATTTAATTCACAGCGACTATGACTAGGCAAAATCTGAGATCAACAAAATTTAAAGGCAGATTGTTTCCTGTTTTCACTAAGTTATCCACAAGGTTATTCAAGATACAAAGTGGAATGTCGAACCGAGGTGAAAAAATCAAGGAATTTTTGACCGCACTTTATAACTTTTGAATCTATGGCATAGCCTTTATTTCTTTTTTAATGCTTGCACTCTCCTGTAGTATGTCAAAGGTGACATTATGTGATTTATGTAAGGAGTTTATTATGTCAGTATTTCCTATTCATACGATTGAAAGCGCGCCGGAAGCCGCGAAAGACGCATTAAAAGCCGTACAAAATGCCAATGGCTTCATTCCGAATTTAATTGGCGTGTTAGCCAATGCGCCGACGGCATTAGAAACCTATCGCACAGTGGGCGCGATTAATGGTCGTAATAGTTTAACGGCAGCAGAACGTGAAGTGGTTCAAATTACGGCAGCAGTAGTGAATGGCTGCGGCTTTTGCGTCGCCGGACATACTAAAATTGCACTGAAAGTATTAAAACTTGAAGAAACACTGGTGAATCAAATTCGCGCCACAGCACGCATTGAACAAGACGATAAGCTTGATGCACTGGCGCGCTTTACCTTGGCGGTGATTTTACAAAAAGCAAAACTCACAGCCGCGCAACAACAAGCATTTTATGCGGCAGGTTATACGCAAGAAAATGCCATTGATGTCGTGTTAGGGGTAAGTCTGGCAACATTGTGTAACTATGTGAATAACCTTGCGGATACGCCAATTAATCCGGAATTACAAGCCTTTGCGTAATTTTCTCCCTGCTAATGTGAAGGCAATCGGATGATTTGCCGTTAACCTTCCTTCGGTTTATTTTTATTTAAAGACTAAGCACTGTACTGCATTGTGCTTAGTCTTTTTTATTTTGTTTTCTCAGGCACCGAAATGAAATTGAAGCTATAATAGCGGTGAAAATAAACAAGGAATTTTTATGCGTTTAGATAAATTTTTAGCGGAAACAACCGGTTTAACCCGTTCACAGGCAGCAAAAGTATTACGCCAAAGTGCAGTTACCGTTAACGGTAAAATTGAAAAGAGCGGGGCGGTGAAAGTGAGCCCTGATGATGAAGTTTGTTATGATGGTGAGCGCTTAACTTGGGTAGAAAATGGGCAATACATTATGTTGCACAAACCGCAAGGTTACATTTGCTCCCATGAAGATGGCGATTATCCGACCATTTATCAATTTTTTGATTATCCGTTATCTGCCCGTTTGCACAGTGCCGGGCGGTTGGATGTGGATACCACAGGCTTGGTGTTGCTGACGGATGACGGTCAGTGGTCGCACCGAATTACCTCACCCAAATTTCATTGCGAGAAGACGTATTTGGTCACCTTGGCCGATCCTGTTGAAGCGAATTATGTGCAGGCTTGTGCTGATGGCATTTTGTTACGTGGCGAGAAAGAACTGACCAAACCTGCTACACTCGAAATTTTAGATGATTACAACGTGAATTTAACCCTGAGCGAAGGGCGTTATCATCAAGTTAAACGGATGTTTGCCGCGTTGGGTAATAAAGTTGTCGCATTACATCGTTGGAAGATCGGCGATGTGGTGTTAGATGAACATTTGGCAGAAGGTGAATTTCGTCCTCTAACAGAGGAAGAAATCGCATACTTAGGTGGAGAATTCTAGTTTGAGTTCAAATAAAACAGTCAAAACGAATTTTATTTTTGTGGTGGCGTTGGGTATTTTGTCCATGTTGCCGCCATTGGGTGTAGATATGTACCTGCCGGCGTTTTTGAATATTGCGCAGGATTTACAGGTCACAAACGATCAGGTGCAACATACGCTAACCGCTTTTGCGTATGGTTTGGCGCTGGGGCAATTATTCTGGGGGCCGTTCGGTGACAGTTTCGGACGCAAGCCAATTATTTTGTTAGGCGTAACGGTTTCTGCGATAGCGGCATTGATTTTAACGCAAATCCATTCTATCGGAAATTTCACCGCACTTCGTTTTGTTCAGGGCTTTTTTGGTGCGGCGCCGGTGGTATTGGTGGGCGCATTGTTGCGTGATTTGTTTGACAAGAATGCACTTTCCAAAATGATGTCGACAATTACGCTGGTGTTTATGATTGCGCCGTTGATCGCACCGGTTGTCGGTGGTTATATTGTCTATTTTTTCCATTGGCACGCCATTTTTTATGTGACTGCTTTCATGGGACTATTGAGTATTTTGCTGGTCTTTTTTGTGGTGCCGGAAACGCATCATAAAGAAAATCGGATTCCGTTACGCTTGAATATTATTGCCCGTAATTTTATGGCGTTATGGAAACAAAAACCGGTGTTAGGTTATATGTTCTCAACGTCCTTTGCCTTTGCCGGCTTATTTGCGTTTTTAACGGCAGGATCGATTGTGTATATCGGGATTTACGGCATCAAGCCTGAAAATTTCGGCTATTTCTTTATGTTGAACATTGGCGTGATGACCTTTAGTTCATTCTTAAATGGGCGTTTAGTGGCTAAATGGGGGGCAGAGACCATGTTCCGTTTGGGGCTTGGGATACAAGGTTTGGCGGGCATCTGGTTGTTGCTTGTGGCGTTATTAGATTTAGGTTTTTGGTCAATGGCGCTGGGCGTAGCAGTGTTTGTGGGACAAAATCCATTGATTTCCTCTAATGCGATGGCCTCTATTTTAGAAAAGTTCCCCAATTCGGCAGGATCGGCGAATTCTATGGTCGGGAGCGTACGGTTTGGCATTGGCGCCTGCATGGGATCTTTGGTGTCTTTATTGCCGACCAATTCGGCGGCGCCAATGTTATTTGCCATGGTGCTTTGTTCTGTGATTGCGGTCGTTTGCTACGTTACGTTAACGGTTAAACATCGGGAATAACCCACGAATTAACTCAGTTATATCAAGGGTTTCGCACATTATGAGAGGTATTCGTATTTGTAACAAAGCACGAAATTTGTTCTAAGTCAAAAAGTGGTTAAACTACCTCTAAATGGTTATGTGATTTAACCTGCGATTTTATTTCCTTATGATAGAATGCCCCGCAAAAATAAGTCTGTGAAACAATTTGTTATGGTCAATCAATTAATTCTTGAGAATCTCGCTTGCCAACGGGGAGATAAAGTCCTTTTTCATCGCGTGAATTTACACATTCAGGCAGGTGATTTTGTGCAAATTGAAGGGCACAACGGTATTGGGAAAACCAGTTTGTTACGCATTATTGCCGGGCTTGCCTCTCCTCTAGAAGGCGAAGTGCGGTGGAATTCTGAAGAGATTACTAAACAGCGAGAAGCTTTTCATTCTGATTTGTTGTATTTAGGACATCAGAGTGGCATTAAACCGGAATTGAATGCGTGGGAGAATTTGCGTTTTTATCAACAAATTACCTCTTGTCGCCAAGGTGATGAAATATTGTGGGATGTGTTGCAAACAGTGGGACTACTGGGACGTGAAGACATTCCCGCGGCACAGCTTTCAGCCGGGCAGCAAAAACGCATTGCATTGGCGCGTTTGTGGTTATCAGAAGCACCGTTATGGATTTTAGATGAGCCATTTAATGCGATCGATAAAAAAGGCGTGGCGGTGTTGACCGCACTTTTTGAACAACACGCACAAAATGGCGGTATCGTGATCTTAACCAGTCATCAGGAAGTGCCGAGTGCGCATTTGAAAAAAATCAATTTAGAACAGTTTAAGTGTACAGAGTAACGGCATGATCTTTTGGCATATTATTAAACGCGAATTACAAATTGCCATGCGCAAACAGGCGGAGATTCTTAATCCGTTGTGGTTTTTCCTGATTGTAATTACGTTGTTCCCTTTGGTGATCGGACCGGATCCGGAATTATTGTCACGCATCGCACCGGGCGTGGCATGGGTGGCGGCGTTGTTATCCGCTTTGTTGTCCTTTGAACGCCTCTTTCGTGACGATTATATTGACGGTTCTTTAGAGCAGTTAATGCTCACCTCGCAACCTTTGGTTTTAACCGCACTTGCTAAGGTCTTGGCACATTGGTTATTGACAGGGTTGCCGCTGATTTTGTTGTCACCTATCGCCGCATTATTGTTGTCATTGGAAATACCAATTTGGTGGGCGTTGGTGCTGACATTATTATTAGGCACACCGGTATTGAGTTGTCTTGGTGCTATTGGTGTCGCGTTAACAGTCGGTTTGCGTAAAGGCGGTGTGTTACTCAGTTTGTTGGTTGTACCGCTATTTATTCCTGTGCTTATTTTTTCTGCTTCCGTGTTGGATGCCGCAGGATTGAGCCTGCCTTATAACGGACAATTAGCTATTTTAGGTGCTATTTTAGCCGGTGTGATGACATTATCGCCATTCGCTATCGCTGCGGCATTACGCATCAGTTTGGATCAATAGGGGATTATTTATGTGGAAATGGTTACATCCTTATGCAAAACCGGAAACACAATATCATTTATGTGGCAAATTTAGCCCTTTCTTTGCGATTTTAACCGCACTTTTATTAACGGTTGGCATTGTTTGGGGGATTGCATTTGCGCCGGCGGATTATCAACAAGGCAATAGCTTCCGTATTATGTACGTGCATGTACCGATGGCCATTTGGTCTATGGGCGTTTATGGCTCTATGGCGGTGGCGGCATTAGTGGCATTAGTATGGCAGATTAAACAAGCGCAGTTAGCCATGATTGCGATGGCACCGATTGGCGCATTATTTACCCTTTTAGCCTTGATTACCGGTGCAATCTGGGGAAAACCCATGTGGGGAACTTGGTGGGTCTGGGATGCGCGCTTAACTGCCGAGTTGATTTTATTTTTCTTATACTTAGGCGTATTAGCGATTTATTCTGCTTTTCAAGATCGTAATGTGGGGGCAAAAGCAGCGAGCGTGTTATGTGTCGTGGGTGTCGTGAATTTGCCAATTATCCATTTCTCGGTGGAATGGTGGAATACCCTGCATCAAGGCGCAAGTATTACGAAATTGGAACGTCCGTCCATTGCGACACCGATGTTGATTCCGCTGATTTTATGTATCTTTGGTTTTCTAACGTTATCTATTTGGCTAACTTTAGTGCGTTATCGTACGGAGCTGTTAAAAGAGGATAGCAAACGTCCTTGGGTTAAGGCATTGGCAGAAAAGAGTTAATTTATTGGGGGGAGTATGTTCTTTCAAAGTTGGAGTGATTTACTTAACATGGGCGGCTACGGATTTTATGTGTGGCTGTCTTATGGATTGAGTGTGTTGCTGATTATGGCATTAGTGATTCAAAGCCTAATGGGGAAAAGTGCGGTGTTAAAATCCGTTAAATATGAACAACAACGTGAAGCACGCTTACAAAAAATGCAGCAAAAAGGAGAAACGTTATGAATCCAAGACGTAAATCCCGCTTGTCTATTCTGATTTTAGTGTTAGCAGGTGTGGCGGTTGCAACAACATTAGTGTTATATGCCTTGCGCCAAAATATCGACCTATTCTATACACCGTCAGAAGTCATTTACGGTAAAAATGATGATGCCGATTTAAAACCGGAAGTAGGGCAGCGTATTCGTGTCGGTGGCATGGTGGTGGCCGGTACGGTAGAACGTGATCCGAAAAGTTTAAAAGTGCGGTTTGATTTAAATGATATTGGCCCATCTATCAGTGTTGAATACGAAGGAATTCTTCCCGATTTATTCCGTGAAGGGCAGGGCATTGTGGCGCAAGGTATCTTAAAAGAACCAACTTTATTGGTTGCCAGCGAAGTATTAGCGAAACATGATGAAAACTATGTGCCGCCAGATTTAGAAAAACAAATGCAAAAAGTCCATAAACCCATGGGGATTTCTGATCTGAAAGGCGAGAGTGAACGTGATCGTCAAGCGAAAGGACAAGAAGGTCGGTAATGATTGCAGAATTAGGAAATTATGCGCTTGCGTTGAGTTTAGCCATCGCGGTGTTGTTAGCGATTTTTCCGTTATGGGGCGCTGAAAAAGGCAATGTGCAGTTTATGGCATTGGCTCGTCCGATGACGTACGGTTTATTTCTCATCTTAAGCGTGTCTTTTGGCGCGCTATTTTATGTGTTCGCCATCAATGATTTCAGCGTGCAATATGTCGTTAACAACTCGAATACGACATTGCCGATTTATTACCGTTTATCCGCGGTATGGGGATCGCATGAAGGTTCCTTGCTGTTGTGGATTTGGTTGTTATCTTTGTGGAGTGCCGCGGTTGCCCTGTTTAGTAAACGTTTACCGCAAGAGGCAGTTGCCCGTGTACTGGGCATCATGGGGATTATCAGTATTGGCTTCCTGCTTTTTGTATTATTTACCTCCAATCCGTTTACCCGCACATTCCCTGACTTTCCGGTGGACGGCAAAGAGTTAAATCCATTATTACAAGATATCGGTTTAATTTTCCACCCACCATTATTATACATGGGCTATGTTGGGTTTTCCGTGGCATTTGCTTTCTCCATTGCCTCTTTAATGACCGGTAAATTAGATACGGCATGGGCACGGTGGTCTCGTCCTTGGACGATGGCAGCTTGGGTATTCTTGACACTTGGTATTGTGCTTGGTTCTTGGTGGGCGTATTACGAATTAGGCTGGGGCGGCTGGTGGTTTTGGGACCCGGTAGAAAATGCCTCTTTCATGCCGTGGTTAGCGGGTACAGCACTCTTGCATTCTTTGGCGGTTACGGAAAAACGCGGATCCTTTAAAGCATGGACGGTATTGCTGGCGATTTTAGCCTTCTCTTTATGTTTGCTTGGCACGTTCTTGGTGCGTTCCGGCATTTTGGTCTCTGTTCACGCCTTTGCCTCTGATCCAACGCGTGGGTTATATGTGTTGGCCTATTTAATCGTGGTGATTGGTGGCTCACTGACCTTGTATGCTTACAAAGGAAGTCAAATTCGTTCACGTGACAATGCAGAGCGTTACTCCCGTGAAAGCTTGTTGTTGTTAAATAATATTTTATTAATGACCGCACTTTGTGTCGTGTTGTTGGGCACTTTGTTGCCACTTGTACACAAACAATTAGGCTTAGGGTCAATTTCTATTGGTGCGCCGTTCTTTGATCAAATGTTCCTGATTATTATGACGCCGTTTGCCTTGTTACTCGGCATTGGGCCTTTGGTGAAATGGCGCCGCGACCAATTCTCCGCCATTCGCACGCCGGTGATTGCCAGTGTGATTATCATGCTTATTGCCGGGTTTGCCTTGCCGTATTTATTACAAGATAAGCTTACGGTCAGCGCCGTGCTCGGCACCATGATGACAGTCATTATCGTGCTGTTAAGTCTCTATGAAATGCATCAACGGGCAACGTATCGTGATACTTTCTGGCGTGGTATTACCAAGTTATCTCGCTCGCACTGGGGTATGATTTTGGCACACTTGGGTGTCGCCATGACGGTTTGGGGGATTGCGTTTAGCCAAAATTACAGCATTGAACGTGATGTTCGTATGAATGTCGGTGATACGGTACAAATCGCCGGTTACGATTTCACTTTTAAAGGGATCAGCGATGCCAATGGCCCAAACTATGTGGGCGGAAAAGCACAAATTGATATTAGCCGTGATGGAAAACATGAAACCACACTTTATGCGGAAAAACGGCTTTATACGGTCAGTAAAATGCCGATGACCGAAGCGGCGATCGATTGGGGCTTTAGTCGCGATTTATATGCTGCGTTAGGTGAAAAATTAGACAATAATGCTTGGGCGCTACGTTTATATTACAAACCGTTTATTCGCTGGATTTGGCTCGGCGGATTGTTTATGGCGCTGGGTGGCGTATTGTGTATGTTCGACCGTCGCTATCGGTTTAGTCAGATTTTAGCCAAAGGCAATGTGCAATAAATCTGAATTGAAATAGTAGAGTATTGTTAATGAATAAGAAATTATATTTACCTTTAATTATTTTTCTTGCTTTGGTGGCGGCGTTTTTGGTGCAACTGCAACGCAATGCACAAGGGGATGATCCGAAAGCCTTAGAGTCAGCGTTAGTCGGGAAACCGGTGCCGGCAAAAACCTTGCAGGATTTATTGGCCGCAGATAAAAGCTATGACGAATCGCTGTTCAAACAAGGCAAACCGCTTTTGTTAAATGTGTGGGCAACGTGGTGTCCGACCTGTTATGCAGAGCATCAGTACTTGAATCAGCTCGCAAAACAGGGGGTGCCGATTATCGGTCTCGATTATAAAGACAGCAGTGCGAAAGCAGTAAAATGGCTCAATGATTTAGGCAATCCGTATCAAGTGGTATTGAAAGATGAAAAAGGATCTTTCGCCTTAGATCTCGGCGTGTACGGTGCACCGGAAACTTTCATTGTAGATGGCAATGGCGTGATTCATTACCGCTATGCCGGTGATGTGAATGAAAAAGTTTGGCAGGAAACGTTACTGCCGATTTTTCAAAAATTAGGCGGAGGGAAGGAGTGATGAGAAAAACACTTTTATTTTCTACCGCACTTTTCTTTAGTGTGACGGCATTTGGTGCCATTGATGCACTGAATTTCAGTTCGTCACAGCAAGAAGATGACTATCATTCTTTAACCCAAGAATTGCGTTGTCCACAATGTCAAAATAATAACATTGCCGATTCTAATGCGACTATTGCAGTCGATATGCGTGGTAAAGTTTTTGAGTTGTTACAAGAAGGCAAATCCAGAGAAGAGGTGGTAAAGTACATGGTGGATCGCTACGGTAATTTTGTGACTTATGATCCGCCACTTACGCCGGCAACCGTGGTTCTTTGGGGGGCACCGATTGTCTTAATTTTGTTTGGCGTATTGTTTGTTTTTCGTCGTAAACAGTCAAAAACGCTTTCCGTGGCAACAAAATGCGAGACTGCCACGACAACCGCTTTAAGTGAAGAGGAGCAACAGCGCTTAAATGAGCTATTAAACAAGGAGAATAACAAATGACGTTATGGTTAAGCATTCTTGCACTAACGCTGATCGCTGCCTTGGTTTGTTTCTTTCCACTCTTGAAAAAAAGCATACAAAAACCATCAGTACAACGCGATACGTTAAATAAAGCCTTTTATTTTGAACGTTTAAAAGAAATTGAACGTGATGAAAAACAAGGGCTGTTGGAAAATACCGAACAGCTTAAAGTGGAATTGCAACAAGCTTTATTAGAAGATATTCCGCAACACGCCTCTAATAAACTAGAGGAGGGCAAAAATTATGGTAAATTGTGGTTTATTTCCGGTGTCTTAGCCTTGGGTATTATTGCGGTTTCCGCCTATTTCTCGGTGGGGGCTTGGCAGACAGAAATTATGTTAGAGAAATCTGTTGAAAAGTTACCGCACTTTTTTGAACGAATGAAAACGGAAGAAACGAACCCATTAAGTGAAAGTGAAATGCAACAGTTTGCCATGGCATTACGTTTGGATTTACAAAAAGATCCGACGAATGCAAAAAACTGGTGGCTACTCGGACAAATTGGTTTGAATTTGGATAAACCGCAAATGTCTTTAGATAGTTTTGCACGTGCCAATAAATTAGATCCGAAAAATAATTTATATAAGCTGGCTTATGCACGTATTTTAATGTTCTCTGAAGATCCGACAGATAAATTAAAAGGAAACAATTTACTGCGTGAAGTGATTCGTGAAGATCATACGAACATCGATGCGTTAAGTTTATTGGCGTTCAGTTATTTTGAAACGGAAGATTATAAAATGGCGATTGTGACTTGGGCGATGATGTTAAAATTGTTGCCAAAAGACGATCAGCGTGTTTCCATTATTGAACGCAGCATTCGTTCTGCGCGTGATGCGCTAGATGCGCAAGAGCAGGAAAAACATCAACAAATGATGCCGGCACAAACGCCGACAGAAACACCGAAAAATTGAGGTAATATGATGAAAAACATGATTTTAATCGTAGGTGCAAGTGCTCTTTTAGCTGCTTGTTCTTCTTCCTCTTCTCAAGGGAATGCGCCTTTGGATACACAAGCGGTTGCCGATTACCAAGCAAAGGTTTACAGCGGTAATACCGTTCCGGCACAATATAAAGTAAAGGCGGAAAAACCGGCAGAGAATGTTTTAAATGCCAGTGATAATGCGCCAAAACAGGTGATTTATCGCGAGCGCCACCCATCGATTATGGTGATGCCGTCAGTGGGGTATTATCACGGTTGGTAGTTTCAACATAAAACGCGGTTATTTTTCACCGCACTTGCTTTAAAGAAGAGCGAAGTTTCTTGGAGGAGCTTCGCTTTTTTTAGGCGCCAATCTCTCTCTAATTGCCCTCGGTAAAGAGGCACTCACCGTATTTCAATCCATCACTCTTAAGTGGTAAAAGCCACAAAATAATCAGTTGAATTTAAAAAATTGATCAAAAACAAGAAAATGCTAAATATCCATAGAAAAAATATGTGCATTTGGTTATGTTAGCGACGATTTAAAGTCTTTATGTCTTCTATCATATTGTTATTAATGATAAAAATTCTCATTACTAACAAATGATAATAGATATTTTATCACCTTCTATTAACGCTAATAGAAGCCATATTTATAACCTTATTGGAGTGATTATCGTGAACGCATTGAGAAAAAGCTTACTCGTAGCAGCTTCTTTCGCAGCTTTCGGCGTATGTAATTCGGCGATGGCGGAATTGGTGTATAAACCGGTTGAGCAGCCGGTTGAAGCGCCTAACCCAAATCTAAAAATTGAAGCGGTGAATGAAAAATTTGCTGAGAAGTACCCTAAACAATTTGAATCTTGGAAAGCGACTGAAAAAGGTGACAAAATCATCTATGCAGATGAACAAGATCCACGTTTAATCGTGTTATGGGGCGGTTATGCTTTTGCGAAAGAATATAACGCACCTCGTGGTCACGTTTATGCGGTGAAAGATGTGCGTGATATTTTACGTACCGGTGCGCCAAAAACCGCAAATGACGGTCCACAACCTATGGCGTGTTGGACTTGTAAAGGTCCAGATGTGCCACGTTTAATCGCAGAATGGGGTGAAGATGGTTACTTTAGTGGTAAATGGGCAAAAGGTGGTGCTGAAGTTGTGAACTCTATCGGTTGTGCCGACTGTCACGACACAACGTCCAAAGATTTTGCAGAAGGTAAACCGGCATTACGTATTGCGCGTCCACACGTACTTCGTGCGTTGGATCACCTAAATAATGCGCTTCAAGCCAAAGCGAAAGCCGCAGGCAAAGAGCAAGCCGATTTAAGTTTCAATACAGCAGCACGTACTGAAAAACGCGCTGAAATTTGTGCTAACTGTCACGTTGAATACTATTTCGCGGGCGACTTAAAACAAGTGACCTTCCCATGGGATAACGGTCAAACTGTGGATGATATCGAAAAATACTACGATGACATCGGTTTCAGTGACTGGACTCACTCTCTTTCTAAAGCACCAATGTTAAAAGCACAACACCCTGACTTTGAAATTTGGTCTTTAGGTATGCACGGTAAAAACGGCGTAACTTGTATCGACTGTCACATGCCTAAAGTACAAGGTAAAGACGGTAAAGTTTACACCGATCACCAAATCCAAAATCCATTTGATGCCTTTGATACCACTTGTGCGAACTGCCACGATCAAAGCAAAGAAAAACTTAAAGACATCGTTGCTTCACGTAAAAAAGAAGTGAAAGACATCATGGGTCGTTTAGAAGATCAAGTTGTTCGTGCTCACTTTGAAGCGAAAGCCGCATGGGATGCCGGCGCAACAAAAGAAGAAATGGAACCGGCTTTAATGGATATCCGTCACGCACAATGGCGTTGGGACTACTCTGCAGCAAGCCATGGTGGCCACATGCACGCACCTGATGTAATGCTTCGCGTATTAGGTTCTGGTTTAGACAAAGCAGCTGATGCTCGTGCTAAACTTGCAGCAATCTTAGCTAAACATGGCGTGAAAACTCCGGTTGAAGTACCAGATATTTCTACAGCTGACAAAGCATGGAAAGTAATGGGTATTGATATCGAGAAAGAACGTAAAGCGAAAAAAGAATTCTTAGAAACTGTTGTACCTCAATGGGTAAAAGAAGCGAAATCCAATGGCAAATTAGCTGAAGATACCGCAACAAAACAATAAAAAAAGAACCGCACTTTGTAACTAAAGTGCCGAAGTGCGGTCATTTTTAACCCTATATTTGAGGTAATCAGAATGAATTTAACGTCTCTATTCCGCAAACCGGCAAAAGCCCTTGCATTGCTTGCAGTATTGGTCGCCGCACCAATGCTTGCACAAGCAGAAGGTCAGCCGTCTGCAGCGGACAAGTTTACTTACGAACCGCAATTGGATAATCAACGCGATCCAAACCAATATTGTGCTAAATGCCATAAATTCGACAAAGTCGATAAAAATCAAACCTTGGATCAATCCGGTGGTGAATTACACTTCGGTAAGTTTCATGGTGCGCACTTAAATCAGAAAAATCCGAATAACGGTAAACCGATTAATTGTGTGAACTGTCATGGCAATATTTCTGAAGATCACCGTCGTGGTGCAAAAGACGTGATGCGTTTTGACGGCGATATTTTCGGTGAGAAAAAACCGATGTATAGCGCACAAGAACAAAACCAAGTCTGTTTCTCTTGTCACCAACCGGACAAACTTCGTGAAAAACTTTGGGCGCATGATGTTCATGCAATGAAATTGCCTTGTGCAAGTTGCCACACATTACACCCGAAAGATGATGCGATGAAAGGTATTCAACCGAAAAATCGTGTGAAACTTTGTGTAGATTGCCACGGCGAACAACAAAAACGCAAAGCGGCAAAAGAAGCACAATCACAAACGCAATCAACCGAACAAAAGGATAAACAATGACAACTTGCTCACGCCGAAACTTTGTTTCCGGCATGGGGGCGTTGATCCTTATGACGGGAACATCAGTGACCTCTTTAGCGAAAGAGGAAAAGGCGGATAAACCGAAACGCTACGCGATGGTGCACGATGAAACCGCGTGCATTGGCTGTACTGCGTGTATGGATGCTTGTCGTGAAACTAACCACGTGCCTGAAGGCGTTTCACGTTTGGAAATCCTACGTAGCGAACCTTATGGGGAATTCCCGAATCAAGAGTACGAGTTTTTCCGTCAATCTTGCCAACATTGTACGAATGCACCTTGTGTGGCAGTTTGTCCAACCGGGGCATCATTCATCGATCCTGAAACCGGTATCGTGGATGTGAATAAAGATCTTTGCGTCGGTTGCCAATATTGCATTGCCGTCTGTCCATATCGCGTACGTTTCATTCATCCGGTACACCGTACAGCAGATAAATGTAACTTCTGTCGTGATACCAATTTGGCACAGGGTAAACAACCGGCTTGTGTTGAAGCCTGTCCAACCAAAGCATTAACCTTTGGGGATATGAATGATCCGACGAGTGCAGTGGCACGCAAGGTGAAACAAAGTCCTGTTTACCGCACGAAAGTGGAATTAGGTACACAACCGAATCTTTACCATATTCCATTCCAACACGGAGAACCAAGAAGATGACATTAGATTATCCTGTTCCGTTTCACACACCTAATTTGGTGTGGGATTCAACAATCGCTATCTACTTGTTCTTACTTGGTATTTCTTCCGGTGCGGTACAATTAGCGATTGCGTATAAACGTAGTAACAAACTTGAAAATCCAAACAAAAACTGGATTATTCGTGCTGCTGCCGTATTGGGGAGTGTGCCGACATTAATCGGTTTAACCTTGTTGATTTTCCACTTGGCGCGTCCTTGGACATTCTGGAAATTGATGTTTAACTATCAATTTAATTCCGTGATGTCTATGGGAGTTATGTTATTCCAAGTGTATATGCTGTTCTTGGTTTGTTGGTGTGTCGTTATCTTCAAAGAAGATATTATGGCATTGATCCAACGTTTTATGCCAAAACTCCGTTTTATCGGTAACATTATCAATGTATTAGAACGCATAACCTCCCCTGTTGAAGTCATTCTCTTCATCTTAGCTGCGGTGCTAGGGGCTTATACCGGTTTCTTACTTTCAGCATTGATCAGTTACCCAATGTTAAATAACCCTGTTCTACCAGCGTTATTCTTGGCTTCAGGTACCTCTTCAGGTATCGCAGCCACCTTCTTATTTATCCTGATTGCAGGTAAATTAAAAGGTGATAGCCATGAATCACACTTCATTCACAAATTTGAAGTGCCAATTATGGTGACTGAACTTGGTTTATTAATCTGTTTCTTCGTTGGACTCTACTTCGGTGGCGGGCAAAAAGTGGTGGCGTTACATAATGCGTTATCCGGCTTCTGGGGCGCAGTCTTCTGGATTGGGGTATTCTTTATCGGTATCTTAATTCCGTTGATTGCCAATATGTTTGTTAGCGATCGTTTAAAATTCAACAAGAATTTTATCATCCTTGTGTCGATTTTCGACTTGATTGGGGTGTTATGCTTGCGTTACTTTATTTTGTACGCAGGACAGCTTACAACCGCATGATAAGGTTTTTGTTTGTATCAAAAGGCGTAGTAAAATACGCCTTTTTGTTTGGCGTTATTTTCTTTAAAAACAACATGACAATCTAAAACACGAGATTATTTTATGATCCCTGAACTAGGCTTTCTTTCTCTTCTTCTTGCTACGATGAGTGCGTTGCTGCTTGCCGTTGTTCCACAACTTGGGCTTTGGCTGCGTAAGCCTGCATTAACCCAATTAGCTTGGGGATTAAGCTATTGTTTCGGCTTATTTACGTTAGTCGCCATTTCCATTTTGGCGTATTCCTTTGCGGTGGATGATTTTACCTTGGAATATGTCGCAGCCCATTCGAATTCTCAGTTGCCGACGTTCTTCAAAATTGCGGCGACCTGGGGTGGGCATGAAGGTTCGATGTTGTTCTGGTTGTTTTCACTTTCAGTTTGGGTTGTGCTGTTTGCATTATTTAATCGAAAAAATGACCGCACTTTTGTGGCGCAGAGTTTGGTCATTCTAGGCTTAATTTGTTTTAGCTTTGCCGTTTTTATTGTCTTTTTTTCTAATCCGTATGGACGTCTATTCCCTGCACCATTGGAAGGTCGCGATTTGAATCCGATGTTGCAGGATGTGGGGCTGATTTTCCATCCGCCGTTGTTATATCTCGGTTATGTTGGCTTTGCAGTGAATTTTGCGTTGAGTATTACTGCATTGTTGCATCAACATTTAGAAAGCCAAATTGCCCGCGTGATGCGAGTTTGGGTATTGGTCTCTTGGTTGTTTTTAACGTTAGGCATCATGCTAGGAGCATGGTGGGCATATTACGAACTTGGCTGGGGCGGTTGGTGGTTCTGGGACCCGGTAGAAAACGCGTCATTAATGCCTTGGTTATTAGGCTTAGCGCTGTTACATAGTTTAATTGTCAGTGAAAAACGGGGCATCTTTAATTATTGGACAACGCTTTTCTCGCTGTTAGCGTTCGCTTTCAGTGTACTCGGTACCTTTATTGTGCGCTCAGGTGCATTGACGTCTGTACATGCTTTTGCAGTCGATAGCCAGCGAGGCACTGCATTGCTTGTGATTTTCTTCCTGTTGACTGTTGGGGCGCTCGGTTTGTTTGCTTTCAAAGCGAATATGCAGCAACAATCTGTGAAATTAAAGTTACTTTCTAAAGAAAGTGCGGTGCTTTTTTTGAATGTTTTATTGAGTATCGCGACCGTCAGCACGTTTCTCGGCACTTTTTATCCAATGTTATTCCAAGCCATGAATTGGGGCTCTATTTCTGTTGGTGCGCCTTACTTCAACAGTATTTTCCTTCCGCTGATTGCGTTGGTGTTAATTGCCATGGTGATTTCGCTCGGCTTGCATTGGGCAAAAGCGGATAAACGTATTTTATTAAACCGTGCCGTGTTATTGTTGCCGTCTTTGTTGCTTTCCTATTTGGCCATTCACCACTTTATGCAAAATGACGGTGCGTTACAGTTTAAATGGACAGCCTATTTCCTACTCACCTTAGCGATTTGGTTGTTATTGGCAACATTATGGCAAAACTGGCGTAAGCTAGGTCTTTCTCACTATGCGATGATTTTTGCACATAGCGGTGTGGCTATTGCAACCATGGGCGCTGTCATGAGCAGTTATTTTGGTAGTGAAATTGGTGTACGTTTATCGCCACAACAAAGCCAACAGCTTGGTGCATTTAATTTTCACTATGAACGATTTTCCAATGAAATTGGCCCGAATTTTACGGCTGAAGTGGCAACGTTTAGCGTGACAGAAAAGGGCAAGCCGTATGCCGAATTGCAGCCGGAACGCCGTTATTATGATGTGCGTACCATGACCATGAGTGAAGTAGGGCTTTCCGGCGGTTTTTGGGGCGATTTATATATTGTTATGGGCGATCCGCTAGGCAAGGGTGAATTTACGTTCCGACTCCATTACAAACCGTTGATTCGTTGGTTGTGGTTCGGTGGTATATTGATGGCATTGGGTGCATTGTGTTCTGTGCTGATGACGAAGCGAAGAGGAAAGCGTGATGAATAGAAAAGTGATTTTCTTCCTGCCGTTAGTATTGTTACTTGGCATATGCGTTTTATTGTTGGCGGGATTGAATCAAGATCCTAAAAAAATCGCTTCTGCGTTAATTGATAAGCCGGTGCCTGAATTTTATCAGGCAAATTTATTGGATAATCGTCAAACGCTTAGTCCAAAAGATTTTCCGAAACGCCCATTTTTGATCAATATTTGGGGCAGCTGGTGCGGTTATTGTCAGCAAGAGCACCCATTATTGCTTGAGTTAGCAAAAGAGATTCCTATCGTGGGTGTCGACTATCGTGACAAACCGCAAAATGGCATTGCGATGTTGCAACATATGGGCAATCCTTACACCTTAGTGATTGATGACAGCCGTGGCGAATTGGCGTTAAAACTGGGTGTGGACGGCGCACCGGAAACCTATCTAGTGGATGCTAACGGCATTATTCGTTATCGTCATTCCGGCTTATTAGATCGGGAAACTTGGCAAAAAACTTTTGTGCCTCAACTTAACCAGCTATTACAACCATGAAACGATTTTTCGCATTAATTTTTTTATTGATCAGTGTGAATGCCATTGCTGAAATGGTGGATACCTTTGAATTTCATAACCAGGCGGATCGTACCCGTGCCGTAGAATTGGCGAAATCTTTGCGTTGTCCGCAATGTCAAAACCAAAACTTAGTCGAGTCTAATTCACCGATTGCTTATGACTTGCGTATTGAAGTGTATAACATGGTGAATGAAGGCAAAACCAATCAGCAAATTATTGATTCCATGACATCGCGTTTTGGGAACTTCGTCAATTATAAGCCGCCATTCCAATGGAATACCGCATTGCTTTGGTTATTACCGATAGGCTTGTTGCTGGCGGCATTTGGGTTGATTTGGTATTCCAGTCGCGGTTCATCACCGCTTGAACCGGAAAAACAGGCGGAAAATCGACCGCACTTTCAATCCTTAAAAGAGAAAAGTGCAGTCAAATTTGAGCTTAAATCGACGCTCCTGGTTTTCGCTTTATTGCTTGCCATTCCTTTCGCGTATTATTTCTCTCTGGAACGCTTTTCTCGCGTACAGCAAGGTGAGCAGGAACAAATTGCACAACATAATCAGCAACTCGAAACGCCGGAAGAAAATAAAACCGAGGAGATTATCGGCAAAATTCAGGATAAATTACGCCAAGATCCGAATAGCGCGGAAAACTGGATTAAGCTGGGTGACGCCTATATGCAGAATAACGATTTTGATGGCGCGCTTGTTTGTTATGGCAATGCCGAAAAAATTGATGGTCCTAAGCCGACCACGCAAGGCTTGATGGCGATGGCATTATATCTTCAAGCAAATCAACAGATTACGCCACAGGTACAGCAACTCTTGAATGAAGCGTTGGCTCAAGACCCGAAGGAAGTCTCCGCGTTATCTTTGTTGGCGGCAGAAGCCTTCAAAACACGCGATTATTCCACCGCACTTGATTATTGGCAGCAAATTTTGGATTCAGGCAACTCCGCTGTAGATCGTCGCGCCACGATTCAGAAAATGAAAATGGTCGATTTCATGCAGAAGGGAGAGTTGCAGTGAGCCACCATGCCATTGAAACACTGATTATCGGCGCGGGTGCGGCAGGCTTATTTTGTGCAGCGCAATTAGCAAAGTGCGGTGGCAAAGTCAGAATTTTAGATAACGGCAAAAAAGCAGGGCGAAAAATTTTAATGTCCGGCGGGGGTTTTTGTAATTTCACCAATATGGAGCTTTCTTCAGATCGTTATCTCAGCCAAAATCCCCATTTTGTAAAATCCGCTTTAAAACGCTTTACCCAATGGGATTTTATCGGTTTAGTGGCGGACTATGGCATTCCTTATCATGAAAAAGAGCTTGGTCAGCTGTTTTGTGATAACGGCGCAGAAGATATCGTCAATATGTTATTAGCGGAATGTCAAAAATACGGCGTGGAGATTGCTTTACGACAAACCATTTCTGCTGTGGAAAAAACAGAAAACGGATTTGCTGTCGTGGCAAACGGCGAAACCTTGCATTGCACTCATTTAGTCGTTGCTACCGGCGGTTTATCTATGCCGGGCTTGGGCGCAACGCCTTTCGGTTATCAAATTGCCGAACAATTTGGCATTCAGGTGATTTCGCCACGGGCAAGTTTGGTGCCTTTTACTTGGCGTGAGTGCGATAAGTTTTATGCGGTGTTATCCGGTATTTCCTTAGATGTCGCTGCGACTAATCAGCACAAAACCTTTACTCATCAAATGCTGTTTACGCATCGCGGTTTATCCGGACCGGCGATTTTGCAAATTTCCAACTATTGGCAGCCGGGCGAAAGCATTCATCTTGATTTATTGCCGGGACAGGATATCCGTCATCATTTAATCGAACTTCGCCAATCTTCACCGAAATTACAGTTAAAAACCGTATTAAGCCGTTTATTACCTAAAAAATTGGTGGAATTATGGCTTGCTCAAGGTTTTATACAAGACGAAGCCATTGCCCAGTTAAGCAAGGTGCGGTTAGAAAATTTGGTGAATTTAATTCACCACTGGCAGTTTGTGCCGCATGGTACGGAAGGGTATCGCACTGCAGAAGTGACCATGGGCGGTGTAGATACCCATGAAATTTCCTCCAAAACCATGGAAAGCAATAAAGTGCAAGGCTTGTATTTTATCGGTGAAGTGTTAGATGTTGCCGGCTGGCTTGGCGGTTACAATTTCCAATGGGCATGGAGTTCCGCTTATGCTTGTGCGCAGGGGATTGCGGCAAAATTAACAGAATAAGCTTGTGCCATTTCAAGTGCGGTCACAAAAAACAATGTTTTTGAATTTCACAACATTCATCAGCGTTTCTGAACAGGTTTGAATGTTTATTCATGGATAAATTTTCACCTCAGTTTCTCTCATCAAAAATAATCTTAGATTGCATTGAGCTTCTTCCTGAAATTCATTAGTATAGCTTTCGTTCACTTCGGTGGATTTATGTTAAGTTTAACTTCCAATCTAATTTAAGGAGTCTTCTGGATGAAGCATCTTATCGCAACTGCGGTGCTTTCTTGCAGCGCAATGGCTTATGCCAACACCTCTCTACCTAATTACAATACCGATTCTCATCTGTATGAATTCACCCAAACCTACGACTTAATTGCGCCGAAAGGTTCGCAAGGACAGGCTAATTTGTGGGTGCCATTGCCATTTAACGGCGAATATCAACAGGTTAAATCCCTTCACTTTGAAGGCAATTATTTAGATGCCTATGTGACTGAAAACAACAAATACGGCGCAAAAACCTTGTTTGTGACTTGGGATAAAGAGGCGCAAAAACGTGATTTGAAAGTCACCATGGTGATTGAAACTAAAGATCGCGAGCCGATGGTAAAAGGTGCTCTGGATAACTACATACCACCGAAAGACATTCAGTATTCCGTCGATGTACAAGAATATTTAAAATCAACACAACACATTAAAATTGACGGTATTGTGAAACAATTTGCGGATAAAATCGTGGGTTCTGAAACCAATCCGCTGAAAAAGGCAGAATTAATTCATCAATGGATTGTGGGTAACATGGAACGGGATAATTCCGTTTTAGGTTGCGGTGATGGTGATGTGGAAAAAATCTTAACCACCGGTGTCTTAAAAGGGAAATGTACTGACATTAACTCTGTTTTCGTGGCACTTGCTCGTGCCGCAGGAATTCCTGCCCGTGAAATTTTCGGTATTCGTTTAGGTGCGGCGGAAAAAATGGGTAAATATTCCAAAGGCGCATTCGGTAGTGCAGATGAACATGGCGTGGCGAATGTGAGTGGCGGTCAACACTGTCGTGCAGAATTTTATCTTGCCGGCTTCGGTTGGGTGCCGGTAGATTCTGCTGACGTGGCAAAAATGCGTTTAGCAGAGAAAAAATCTGTAGAAGATAAAGACACCCAAGCGGTTGCGAAATATTTATTTGGTAACTGGGAAAATAACTGGGTAGGCTTTAACCATGCACGTGACTTCGAGTTATATCCACAACCGGAATTAGCGCCAATCAACAACTTTGGCTATCCGTATGCTGAAGTGGGCGGCGATCCGCTAGATTCCTTTGATCCGAAAACATTTAAATATGACTACGTCTCCAAAAAACTCCAATAAATCTTTTTGGGTTGCGATTGCCACCGCGTTGAGCGCTGCGGTGGCTTCCACCTTGTGCTGTATCGCACCGTTGGTTTATTTGCTCTTTGGCGTGTCATCTACCTGGCTGATTGGTTTTGGTGAGTATGATTATTTACGCATTCCGATGCTGATTATTTCACTATGTGCCTTTGCCTATGGTTTTTGGTTACTGATGTTTTCCAAAAAAATCATTTGCAGCAAATATATTTCCCGTAAAAAGCTCATTGTGTTGTATTGGATTGTGTTTATCATTATGCTGTTTTTCTTAACCTACCCAACGGTTTTACCGTGGATATTAGCGTTAACTGATTAGGAACGAAAAAATGAAAAAATTATGTACCGCACTTTTGCTTTCTTTATTTGCCCTGTCTTTTGCGCACGCAGAAGAAACACCCGTACAAGCAGAAAAGAAAATTGTTCTGAAAGTGAAAGAAATGAATTGCCAGCTTTGTGCTTATTTAGTGAACAAAGAATTGCGTAATATTGACGGTGTGATTTCCACCAAAGCCTCTATTAAAGATGGCATGGTTACTGTGGTAGAAGATCCTAAAGTGACCGATGAACAGTTGATTAACGCGATTCATAAGTTAAATTACACGGCAGAAGTTGTTCAATAAAAATAAAGGGCTAGTTTAAATAGCCCTTTTTGATTCTGTTATTTCTGCAATAGCGAGTTAATTCTCTGTGAATGACAACCGCTCTTTTTCTCCGCCGAAGTTGTGCAATAGATTTTCTGTGAGTTGATTCAAAATGCCGGTCATTAATATAAAATCCGCATCAAAGCGTTGATTCGTTGGTTGGGGGCGGTAGGGTATTGACCACGAAGTGAAGAGGAAAACAAGATGAAGTGATTGCCCATTTAAGCAACGTGCAGTTAGAAAATTTGGTAAATTTAGTCCACCGCTGGCAGTTTGTGCCGAATGGCAAGGAAAGCTATCGCACTTATTTTGCTTTTATTTTTTCGTTAATTTTTTGTAAAATTTCAATCCAGATCACAGAATGTATTTTATTTATCATGCATAATGTATCCCCTAGGACAAGATTGTTCTTTGTTTATTATCATGTTGTTTGTTAGCGTATTTAAATCTTAAGGTGGTATGTATGCAGCATTCTTTAAATGAATGGCTCTCCTCCAGTGCGTTAGGTGGGGCAAATCAGTCTTATATTGAGGATCTTTATGAAAGCTATCTTGAAGACCCGAACAGTGTGGATGCCAGTTGGCAGGAAATTTTTAAAACACTGCCAAAATCCACCGCACTTGAGCAACCCCATTCAACGGTGCGCGATTATTTCCGCCGTTTAGCGCGAGAAAATCATGGACAGAGCGTGACCGTGATTGATCCGGAAGCGAGTGCGAAATTAGTCAAAGTTTTACAATTCATTAACGCATACCGTTCTCGTGGTTACATTGAAGCCACTCTCGACCCCCTAAATTATTACCGCTGGAAAACTTCATCGGTGCCCGAATTAGACTATCACCGACATGGATTAACAGACGCTGATTTGGACGAAAGTTTCAATATCGACTATGCCGTTTATGGCAAGGAAAGCATGAAGCTCCGTGATTTAGCCCGTGATTTGAAAGCGACCTATTGTGGCAATATCGGGCTTGAGTTTATGCACATTCATGATATGGAACAGCGTAATTGGTTGCAAAGTAAACAAGAAAAATGGATTCAACAGCCACTTTTCAGTAAAGATGAAAAAATCAATTTACTGAAAGAATTAACGGCAGCGGATGGCTTAGAACGTTATTTAGGCGCGAAATTCCCGGGTGCGAAACGTTTCTCTTTAGAAGGAAGTGATGCGTTTATTCCGATGATGAAAGAGATTATTCGTCATGCCAGCCGTAACGGTATAGACGATGTAGTCTTGGGCATGGCACACCGTGGTCGTCTCAATATGTTAGTCAATGTATTTGGTAAACGCCCGAGCGACTTATTTGATGAATTTGCCGGTAAACATGCTGAAGATAACCGCACCGGTGATGTGAAATATCACCAAGGTTTCTCCTCTGATTTTGCTGTGGACGATAAAAAAGTACACCTGACACTTGCCTTTAACCCGTCTCACTTGGAAATTGTGAGCCCGGTTGTGATTGGCTCCGTCCGCGCAAGACAAACCCGTAAACAAGATACCGAACATAACAAAGTGTTGGCAGTCACCGTGCATGGTGACTCCGCGGTTACCGGTCAAGGTATCGTGCAAGAAACTTTGAATATGTCTAATGCACGGGGTTATAAAGTGGGCGGCACGATTCGTATTGTGATCAATAACCAAATTGGTTTTACCACCTCTAACCCGAACGATACCCGTTCTACCGAGTTTTGTACCGACATCGCCAAAATGATTCAGGCACCGATTATTCACGTGAACGGCGATGATCCGGAAGCGGTTGCTTTTGCTGCCCGTATGGCGGTGGAATATCGTGCGGTCTTTAAACGGGATATTTTCATTGATTTGATTTCTTATCGCCGTCATGGTCATAACGAAGCAGACGAACCGTTGGCAACTCAGCCGATGATGTATGGCATTATCAAAAAACACCCGACCCCGCCGAAAGTGTATGCCAATCGTTTAATTCAAGAAGGCGTCATTACGGAAGAAGATGCCACTGAAATTGCCAATTTATACCGTGATGCCTTGGATAATGGTGAATGTGTTGTGCCGGAATGGCGTGCGATGGATATGGCAAAAGTGGACTGGTTGCAGTATCTCAACTATGACTGGACGGCGCCGTATGAAAGCAAATTCCCGGAAGAGCGGTTTAAAACCTTAGCAAAACGTGTCTCTCACTATCCGGATTATGTGCAACCGCATCCTCGCGTTGAAAAAATCTATGCCGACCGCCAAGAAATGGGGCGAGGAGAAAAATTATTAGACTGGGGGATGGCGGAAACCATGGCGTACGCCACCTTATTGGATGAAGGCATTCATGTGCGTTTATCCGGTGAAGATGCCGGTCGTGGTACGTTCTTCCATCGTCATGCCGTTGTACATAACCAAAAAGACGGTACCGGCTATGTACCATTAACCCAATTACACGCCAATCAAGGTCGCTTTGAAGTATGGGATTCCGTTTTAACCGAAGAAGGGGTGCTTGCCTTTGAATATGGTTATGCCACCACAGATCCGAAAACTTTAACCATTTGGGAAGCACAATTTGGTGATTTCGCCAACGGGGCGCAAATCGTGATTGACCAATTCATCAGTTCCGGCGAGCAAAAATGGGGCAGAATGTGTGGTTTAGTGATGTTGCTGCCGCATGGTTATGAAGGACAAGGCCCGGAACACTCATCTGCCCGTTTAGAGCGTTATTTGCAACTTTGTGCACAACAAAATATGCAAGTTTGTGTGCCTTCAACGCCGGCGCAGGTGTATCACATGTTACGTCGCCAAGCGATTCGTAAAATGCGTCGTCCGTTAATTGGTATTTCACCGAAATCCTTGTTACGCCATCCGTTAGCCGTATCCAGTATGGATGAATTGCTTAACGGCACGTTCCAAACAGTCATTGGTGAAATTGACAATCTAGATCCAAAAAAAGTGAAACGTGTAGTGATGTGCGCCGGTAAAGTGTATTACGATTTATTGGAACAGCGCCGTAAAAATGAACAGGATAACGTAGCTATCATTCGTATTGAGCAACTTTATCCGTTCCCACACGAGGATGTGAAAGCCGCTTTAGCGCCTTATTCACATGTCACGGATTTTGTATGGTGCCAAGAAGAGCCACTAAACCAAGGGGCTTGGTATTGCAGTAAACATAACTTTGAGGCTGTGATTCCGGACAATGCCAAATTGTCTTATGCCGGTCGCCCGGCGTCTGCTTCACCGGCGGTAGGTTATTTGTCACTGCATGCCAAACAGCAAAAACAACTGGTGGAAGATGCATTGACGCTTTAATCCGTTAAAGTGCGGTGTATTTTTCGCTTGTTTTAAAACGTGATGAAAAACGACCGCACTTTATGCTTAACAACATTGATACTTAGCTAAATGAATAGAAAAAAAGGAATGAAATTATGACTATTGAAATTCTTGTCCCGGATTTGCCTGAGTCGGTTGCTGATGCAACAGTCGCCACTTGGCATAAAAAAGCAGGCGATGCGGTGAAACGTGATGAAGTGATTGTGGAAATTGAAACAGACAAAGTGGTGCTTGAAGTGCCGGCGCAAGCTGACGGCGTGATCAGTGAAATCGTGCAGGATGAAGGTGCCACAGTGGTGAGCAAGCAGTTGTTGGGTAAATTGGAAGCTTCCGCAACAGCCTCTACAGCAGCCATGGAAAAAACGGCAGAACCGACACCGGCGGATCGCCGCACCGAAGTGCCGGATGAGCCTCATACCACGGATGCGTTAAGTCCGGGCGTTCGTCGTTTATTGGCGGAACACGATATTCAAGCTTCTGAGGTGAAAGGTACCGGTGTCGGTGGCCGCATTACCCGCGAAGATGTTGAAGCGGTTATCGCAAAACGTGCAGCTGCGCCTAAACCGGCAGAAACAACAGTCAGCACGATGGCATATTCGGCACGCAGTGAAAAACGCGTGCCGATGACTCGCTTGCGTAAACGCATTGCCGAACGTTTGTTGGAAGCTAAAAATAATACAGCGATGTTAACCACATTCAATGAAGTGGATATGCAACCGATCATGAAGTTGCGTAAACAATACGGTGAAAAATTTGAAAAACAACACGGCGTACGTTTAGGTTTTATGTCTTTCTACATTAAAGCCGTGGTGGAAGCCTTAAAACGTTATCCGGAAGTGAATGCCTCCATTGACGGTGACGATGTGGTTTATCACAATTATTTTGACGTGAGCATTGCGGTTTCCACACCACGTGGTTTAGTGACCCCGGTATTGCGTGATTGCGACAACCTTTCTATGGCAGACATTGAAAAATCGATTAAAGCCTTAGCGGAAAAAGGGCGTGATGGTAAGTTGACTGTGGAAGATTTAACCGGCGGTAACTTTACGATTACCAACGGTGGTGTGTTTGGTTCTTTGATGTCCACTCCAATTATCAACCCACCGCAAAGCGCGATTTTGGGTATGCACGCCATTAAAGAGCGTCCGGTTGCTGTGGATGGTCAAGTGGTGATTCGTCCAATGATGTATTTGGCATTAAGTTATGACCACCGTTTAATTGACGGCCGTGAGTCTGTCGGTTTCTTGGTCACCGTAAAAGAATTGTTGGAAGACCCAACAAGATTATTGCTAGAAATCTAAAGAAAGAAGAACCGCGTGTGCGTAAGGCAGGCGGTTCTTTGTTTCAACAGACGATAAAAATTAGGGCATTTAACAGAGGATTTTCTATGAATCTACATGAATATCAAAGTAAGCAAGTTTTTGCCGAATACAAATTGCCGGTGGGTAAAGGCATTGCCTGTAAAACCGCAGACGAAGCGGCAGAGGCGATTAAACAGTTAGACGGTGATGTTTGGGTGGCGAAATGTCAAGTGCATGCCGGTGGACGTGGTAAAGCGGGTGGTGTGAAACTTGTACGCAACGAAGCGGAAGTCAGAGAGTTTGCGAATAAATGGTTAGGGCAACGTTTGGTCACTTTCCAAACGGATGCCAATGGTCAGCCGGTAAACACGATTTATGTAGAAGAAGGTTCACAAATTGAACGTGAATTGTATCTAGGCGCGGTGCTCGATCGTGCTTCTCAGCGTGTGGTGTTCATGGTGTCCACTGAAGGTGGGATGAATATCGAAGAAGTCGCGGCAAAAACACCGCACTTATTACACAAAATGGCGATTGATCCGCTTACCGGTGGCATGCCATACCAAGGGCGTGAGTTAGCGTTTAAATTGGGTTTAAAAGGCGATCAAGTGAAACAATTTGCCCATGTTTTTACCCAAATGGCAAAAATGTTCGTAGAAAGAGATTTGTCCTTATTAGAAGTGAACCCGCTGGTAGTCACGAAAGAAGGCAATCTCCTTTGTTTAGATGCCAAAATCGTGGTGGATGGCAATGCGTTATATCGTCAACCGGCTTTAGCGGCAATGCAAGATCCAAGCCAAGAAGACCCACGTGAAGCCTTAGCGGAAAGTTTCCAACTTAACTACGTGGCATTAGACGGCAATATCGGTTGCATGGTAAACGGCGCAGGGCTTGCCATGGGTACTATGGATATTGTGAAGTTGCATGGTGGTCAACCGGCGAACTTCTTGGATGTGGGCGGCGGTGCAACCAAAGAACGCGTTGCGGAAGCCTTTAAAATCATCCTTTCTGATAAAAATGTAAAAGCGGTACTCGTCAATATTTTCGGTGGCATTGTACGCTGCGATCTGATTGCAGAAGGGATTGTAGCGGCTGTGAACGAAGTGGGTGTCAACGTACCTGTGGTGGTGCGTTTAGAAGGTAATAATGCCCCGTTAGGCCGTGAAATTTTAGCGAAGAGCGGTTTGAATATTATTGCTGCCCAAACGTTGACTGATGCGGCGGTAGAATCGGTGAAAGCGGCAAAGGCTAACGCATAAGGAGCAATAGCATGTCAATTTTAATTAATAAAGATACAAAAGTGATTTGCCAAGGTTTCACCGGCGGTCAAGGTACATTCCACTCCGAACAAGCATTAGCTTATGGCACTAAACTGGTGGGGGGCGTTTCACCGAATAAAGGCGGCACGACCCATTTAGGATTACCGGTGTTCGACACCGTACGCGATGCAGTCGAGGCAACCGGTGCCACAGCCACGGTAATTTATGTGCCGGCGCCGGGCTGTAAAGATGCGATTTTAGAGGCGATTGATGCCGGGATTAAATTGATTATTTGTATCACCGAAGGCATCCCAACCTTGGATATGCTGGTGGTGAAACAACGCTTGAATCAAACCGGTGTGCGCATGATTGGGCCAAACTGTCCGGGCGTGATTACACCGGAAGAATGCAAAATCGGCATCATGCCCGGCAACATTCATAAAAAAGGGAAAATTGGCATTGTTTCCCGCTCAGGCACGTTGACGTATGAAGCCGTGAAACAAACTACTGATGAAGGTTTTGGTCAATCCACTTGTGTGGGTATCGGCGGCGATCCAATCCCAGGTTCTAATTTTGTGGATATTTTGAAATTATTCCAAGAGGATCCGCAAACGGAAGCGATTGTGATGATCGGCGAAATTGGCGGTTCCGCCGAGGAAGAAGCGGCGGCGTTCATTAAAGAACATGTGACCAAACCGGTGGTGAGCTACATTGCCGGTGTGACAGCGCCGAAAGGCAAACGCATGGGGCATGCAGGTGCCATTATCAGTGGTGGAAAAGGAACTGCCGATGAAAAATTTGCGGCGCTTGAAGCCGCCGGTGTGAAAACCGTGAGAAGTTTGGCAGAAATCGGTTCAGCGTTAAGAGAAATGTTGAATAAATAATTGCCTTGAGCGAAAAAAGTGCGGTCGGTTTTAAAAGCGTTTTTAAAATAGACCGCACTTTTTCTTTTTATATAGCTAGCCAAAGTCTGGCTATAAAAACCATACGCTATGCGTATGGAGGCCTTCCTCGTAGTGTGCAACTTGTTGCACGAATAATTAACTTCGATACGTAATTTACGATTTTGTGCGTAGCGTGCAACTTGTTGCACGAATAATTAATCTCGATGCCTAATTCACGATTTCATGCGTAGCGTGCATCTTGATGCACGAATAATTAACCTCGATGCGTAATTCACGATTTCATGCGTAGCGTGCATC
>ERZ773054.36-NODE-36-length-95571-cov-45.113122_pt1 | contig 95571 bp, 103 predicted proteins | sample MGYA00580630_ERZ773054 | MGnify/ENA primary metagenome ERZ773054 (study PRJEB29015, sample SAMEA2737994) | human oral metagenome | biome: human oral; feature: human-associated habitat; material: dental | place: China | collected 2115 ... | reverse complement strand
ATAGCCATTTTCCCCTTTATATTTAGAATAGCTTAATAATTGTTGTAATCTTATATACAACCTTTCTGCATGGTCTAAAAGACCTTTTCTGTAGAGTTCAAAATTTATCTCTACTAAATTATTTCCTTTCATAGTACTTATGTTTAAAATTAAATAACTAAGTCTGGTTTTTGGATAGAACCAGACAAAACTATTTTATTGATTTATTACTTGCCACTTAACATATTTTCTACTTAATGGTACTATTGCTATACCATAATCAGTCCATGCTAAATGAAACAAGTTATCATACCTGTCTATAAATATGTCACTACCTTCATCAGTTAATGAGTCATTTTCTATTAGTTGACACCTAATATCAAAATCACCATTGATGGTTAATATGCCATCTTCATAAGGTAATTCATATACACAACCTCCTATCCAAAACTTCTCAGTCTTTGGAGGTAATAGACTGAAAAGGCTTGCTAAAGCTAATATTATTGTATTCATGGTATTTATATTTTAAATTTAAAAAGGAGTTTTTGTAGGAACTCCTCAAAACCTTAGTAAAACCCGCAGTGAGACTTGGTAAAAGCTATTTTGTACTCATAAAGAGCTTCTCTTTCACCATATAAATGAAAGTATTCTATGTTACTCTTATTTAAGGTTTTAAGTTTAGTATTTAGCTCTTTTATTGCTAAATCTATCTCTTCCTCTGTAGAGAAATTATAGAAGCTATTCTTTACATAGTCTTCACAAAAAGATAAGTACTTAGGAAAATCAATAAGTAATTTTATTAACTTATCAATTGTATGTTCCATAGTCCTATATTTCTCTATTAAATTATAGCATTCTTCTTTGAACTCTTTAATTATAAAAGATTCACTATCTATGCTATTATAAGTTTCAAGAAATATATTTTTATTATACTTATACTCATCTTTAAGAACTGTGAGTTTTTTAATTAATACCTCTGTATCAAAAGTATTAACTAATTCTTCTAAGCTGTATTCAGAGAAATTTTCTAATGTAGCTTTGAAGTTTTTGAGACTCTCTCGAATATTATTCTCAGTCTCCTTTGATATGGTGCCTGTGTTTAGATAAATGTAAACAAAAGAAGGACTCACATTTAAAATGTCTTTATATTCTTCCTCATAGTCACTTTTATCAAAATCACACCAGTTGCCCCAATCATCTACAAATGTTTGTAATTCTATAAAATTCATCGTATTTATGTTTTATTTGTTTTTTAGCTATAAAATAATGATATTTTGCCATAAACAATTTATACCATTTTGGGTATATACTATACTTAGGCAAAATAAAAAAAATCAAGTGAAAAAGAAAACTAAAGTGTTATCAAGCTATTAAGTAAAAGAAAATAAGCAAAAAGAGAATAACCCACATTTGGAGTAATGGGGTTATTCTCAACTACTTACATCATTTCACTTAAAGTAACACATCAAGTCTCATTATGCAAACTGCTCAGCATCAATTAGTTCTGGTTCATTTGCATTAGCTTGGGAAGTGGCTTGGTGAGGAGTTTCACCTTCCCATGAGGTATCAGGCATAGAGCAGTTATAGTCCCATGTATACTTAGAGTAGTATTTTCTACCATTTAGAAGGGCAGCTTCTTTGGTATTGGGATTAATAACAGGCTCTTGGTCTTCTCTAAAAGGCTCGAAAGATAGTACTCTTACAAGTCTTCCAGATTTTACCTCAGCACCAGGCACTAATTTCTTTATATCCATAGTGCCTAATAGGATATAAGCCAAATATTCAGGTTTTTCAGCTTGAACCCATGCCATTCTCTTTTGAGTTTGGATGAATCCTGTACCTGACTTGGAGTTATTTACAGTAATAGCTTCTTCAAACAATGCTATTGAGAAGAAAGCTTTACCATTTTTATCAACACCTTCTTTTACAAGGGGGTTGATTTCCCCTTGTTTGTTCTTAGTTTGTACTAAAGTAATCATAGGATAAGTATTAGTATGATTAGTTAAATAGTAATTTGAGCAGAGGTATTTCTGTATTTTATACTTACTCGGAAATGAGTGTGGGTTCTTATGTAATTTACCTTGTATTTCCGACGAAGGAGGAAATACAAGAAAGAGTGTGGGTTCTCTTGTAATTTGAGGGTTTTAGAATAAAACCGTGAAAGCCCTATAAAAGAGCTCCCTGAAAGGGAGCAATAAAAGGATTAATTATACCATATATATTATGGTATAATATAAAGGGGATAATAATGCTATTGAGCTGACACTTCCTTCAGGGAAGAGAAGACACTTTATTTAGCTGACACTTATTAGCCCCCTTTATAGATAAAAGGTTTATACCATATAATATATATGGTATAAAAATAAAAGGAGGATTTATCTTCCTTTTATAATAAAGGAGAAGAATGGGCTTTAAAGCCCATTCTTCTTTTGATGCCAATCAAAGTATTTATTCATACTTTGATTAGTTTCAATTACCCATAAGGATAGCAAGGTCATTATGATACCTAAGAAGGTATATAACTCGAAGTTATCCAATTTAGGATTAACAACACCTACTAATGCAATGAAGAAAGTAAGTGACAACAATAAAATTGTTGATTTAACATTGAAAAAGGATTTCCAAAAGTTCATGAGTATATAAATTTAGAGTTAATATTCAAGAATAGGTGTGGGTTCTTATAAACCCATCTTTCTGAAAGAAAGATGAAGAAATGGCTTGAGAATCAAGCCATTTCTATGAGTTACCAGAAGATTACTACATTAGGATTTTCTACAGTACTGAGATAAGCATCAATATCATCTACAATACTGCATAATTCCTTACATTGATATTCAGATAGTCTGTGAGCAAAATCACCCCAAAACATCTTCAAGTCTTCTGAAAGGTTGTATAGATATTCAAAGTAACCTGATTTAAGATACCTTGATATATCACAAACAGCAGAGTGTACTAAACATGGTATTGTGATAGAGATACCAAAATCATCCTCAGATGATACAAGTTTAGAATACTCTAAAAGGTCTGTGTCACCATCAAAAGATGATACAAACAATCCAAGTCTTGCTTGAACAAACATGGCTTGAACCATGCTTGAGACTTCAACAGAAGCAGGAGAAACTTTAGTTTCCATGATGTAAGTAATTTAGTACTCCCCCAAATATGGGAGGGGGAGTTTGTTATTCCAGAATTAGTGGGGGGTCTTTTGTAAATAGGCTCACACTTTCACTTTCACTCACAAAATCAAAAAATTTCCAGAAAAATTTTTTCTTATTTTTTGTCATGTGATATTTTTTTTGTATCTTTGCCCCTGACCACCACTACTGTTCTAAAAGTGGGTTCAGATGTAGCAGTAAACTGAAGAGTTCAAGATACATTTTAGTTGGTATATAATCCTAAAGAAGATATTTTATAGGTACTATTAGGAAAGTAGTTGTGTACTATATAAGGTATTACATATTGGATAAGAGAGCCATAGGTCACAAAGTTTGATAGGTTATATAGGTTAGGGGAAAGTTCCTTAATTTGATAAGCTTCGGGTAAGCAATATATAACTGATAAGTTCAATAAATTTCAGTACTACACCGCAGAACAGGTAGTCCCTTGAGAAAGGATATGGTACATAGTTGTTAAATTAGCACTGTATTAGTATTAGCAATGGAATGGCTCATAGAAGTCACCGGAGAGAACTACGAGAACTAAACAGGTTTAGCAAGCCAAAGCGGGGAGGGAATTTAGTAGTTTAGTGTACATAGATGAATTTGCATGCTAAGGAATTAGTATTGTTACACTAAGGGCAAGAATCTAAGAGTATTATTTAATAATATGTTTGATTAGATTGCAACCGCCTGAAAAGATAAAGAGCTTCAAACACACTTCACCATAAATCAAATGGTAAGTCACTAAGAGATTCTTTGTTCCACTTTTTATTATGAGGATTAACAAGGGTTAATACGAGATTTTAAGAAGTCAAAGGAGCGCGAAGGGCCTCTTAGGGAGGACTTTTTTGAGCTCTTCGGAGCGTAAAAAGAAAAGTTCATGAAATGAAATTTGATTTACGCGCGAAGGGCAAAAAGACTTCTTGCAGGTATTATGTAGAATACTGATTGTTTTTGTTGCATATATAAATGGTTAATTTTCAAGTGTTTAGATTAAATATCTAAACACTTTTTTTATTGATTAAAGTTTTGTAATTTTGTAGCGTTAAAGTTAAATAGTGATGAAGGTAATAAGTAAGAGTATTGTTTTAAGTGGTTCTTTATATTATAGGAGACACTTAGAATTAATAAACCCTATGTTACCAAGAAGGTTAACAGAGGGTGAGATTAATGTTTTATCAGAGTTTATGTCTTTAGGGAATGTAGAAGATAAGTTTGATAAGACAGGTAGAAAATCTGTAATGGATAAATTAGGTTTAAGCTTTAGTAGTTTGACTAATTATTTATCCTCTTTAAGGAAGAAAGGTTTTATCATTAAGAATGCAATGGATAGTTATGATATTGTACCTATTTTATTGTGTGATAGTGATAAGATGGTTTATAACTTTAAGATAGAGAATTATGAAGAACAGGATAAGAACTAATGGGGTACATAGGGAAAGGTCTTATAGTTCTAAGACTTTTGATTATGTAAAGGATTGTTATTTTAAGGTTATAAGGGATAAGTATGAAGTGTTGGATTTTTGTCATTTTGAGATGATGGTAAATAGCCTTTTTGAGTATGTAAGGGAATGTTTAGATAGTTATGATTTCAAGAAGATTTATTTACAAGGTTTTTGTTATATGAAGCCACAAGCAAGGAGGATAGAGCTTATGACAAAAAAGTTAGAAGAGTTTGTGGAGAACAATAAAGATTCATTTACAGAGGAGTCAAGAAAAAGATATTTAATACACATAGAAAAATGCAAGAACTTTTTAAAGAATCATCAAGAAGAGCAAGACCAACTTTAAAGAATATATTGTCTTATATACAAGGTAATATAAGGTATAGGTTATATTATAGTAAGAAGCTTTATGGTGTTGATTTAAGTTGGCTATTACCTAAGTGGCTAAAAGAGCAGATTGAGCTTAGGATAGATAGTATGGATAGGGAATGTTATAATAATGGGAGTTGTAAGATATGTGGTTGTAAGACTACAGAGTTACAATTTGCAGATAAAGCATGTGATAAGCCTTGTTACCCTTTTATGTTGAATAAAAAACAGTGGTATATATTTTGTGATACAGGTCTTGTTTTTGATGCTAAGACAGACATGTTTTGGCAGAAGAGAAATAGTAAATTCAATCCTTTTAAGAGGGTTGGTAAAAAGATAGAGCAATGAGTAAATTTAAAGAACAAGAAATAGATTTAGGAGTAATTAAAAGTGGGAGTAATGTCCTTTTTAATTATGAGACTATAGAAGATATAAAGGATAAAATTTCTTATGTAGAGCCTGGTTGTGGAGGTTGTACTAAGATATTAGGTTATGATAATAAATTTTTAAAAGTAAAATTTGTATCAGGTAGTTTCCCTGTGCATATAGATAATGATAGGTACAGTGTCACAAAAGTTATAAGGGTTTATTATAAAGATGGTACGGAAGAAGAATTAAAATATAAAGCAATAATTTTTAAATAATGAAAAAGTATACAGATGAGCAATTGCTTAACAAGGTTAAGTTTTTGCAAGGTTTTAAAGGTATTCCTGATGGATATTGGATATTAGGATTACAGAGTAAAGAAGATAAGTTTAATGAGTTTGATGATAAGTTTTACCTTTTTAAGGGAGAAAAATTTATCATGGTAACTACAGGGACTACTAATGCAGGGCTTACAGGATTAAAGAATTATGATACTTATAATTCTGATGGTTGTGCTGTTATTAAGACAGATGAGTGGTATTATAAGCTTTGGACACCTGGATTACATAAGGGTAAGATGAGGGCTTTAAAGCAAGCCAATAATATTAAGTACTACAGGGATTGGAATAAGAATGAGAAGGTTGAGGAGATTGGAAAGTTAAGAGAAGGTATTATTGGTATTAACTTTCACACAGCAAGTTATCAACCTTATAATGTTATTACAAGGCTTATAGGAGGTTGGAGTACAGGTTGTCAGGTAGTTAATAATACAGCTGATTATTATAAAATATTGGATTATATAGGTAATCAAAAAGAAGTAAGTTATTGTTTAATTAAAGAGTTTTAATATGAAAGTTATAGAAGTATTTGTAGTAAAGACCTATGACAAGGTAAGTTCTAAGGTTGAGTTCTTGTTTATTGACAGGAAAGACTACTTTATTGATTCAGTTCTTTATGAGGAGCTAAATAGAATTTCCTATTCTGATGCTTGTAAGAAGTTCAGTCAGAAGAACCCTTTACCTGTTGATAGTGAGTATAAATTTATTATAAGTTAGTTATGGCATATATTATGATTAATGGTAATAAAGTATATTGGGAAGATTACTTAGAATTAGCTAAAAAGTTAAAAGAAATAGATGATTTACCTAAGATTGTATCTGGTACTGTAAGTTGGAGTAAAGATAAAAAAGAACTAAAAACTGTAGATGGCTCTTCTGCTTTAGATAATAAGAAGAGAGAATATCCAAAGCATGTCTTGATTGAGAGAAGTGTTGTAAAAGATGTATATGAGTTTAACTTTATTGACTTAGAGACTAAAGAGTTTTATTGGAGCTTTTATAGTGACAGCTTGAATTACAATGTAGCTAAGAAAGCCTTTGAAGGTGTGTTTAAATATAAAGGAGTGAAATATTATTTAGAGGAGTAATGGCATATTTATTTGTATTAGAGAATAACATAGCCAGACCACATCCTGAAACTGTTTTAATTGAACCTTTTAAGACTATATGGGAAAGAGATACAAACAGAGATAAATCTAATGCAATCAGGGATTTTACTTTTATTGAACTTATGAGCAGTAAAAGGAAGACTAATCCTTATGCTGGATATAGTGATAAGCAAAGATTTGAGAAATTAAAGGAGATGCTTAAATATCCAGCAAATTGGCAGCCTGATGATGAGATTAAGTTTGCTTTGTATAAGATAGAAGAGTTTCAGACAGAAGGGAGTTTTAACTATGTTATGTATAAACAGTCTTTAGAGACATTGATAAAGACAAGAGAATACCTTTTAAATATTGACCTTAATGAGAGAACTAAATCAGGAATACCTGTATATAAACCAGCAGATGTGTATTCTGCTATTGAGAAAGTAGAGAAGATTATGACATCTCTAAATAACTTGAAAGAAAAGGTAGACCAGGAATTGTTTGACCAAACAAGGACAAGAGGTAATAAAACTATTAATCCATTAGAAAATTAATATGAAAAGAACAGCAAAAGAAATAGATAACTTTAAAGAGTTTAAACAAGAATATTTTGATTATAGTGAATTTCTAATAAAGGGTAATAATGATAAACTCAAATCTTTTTATGATGAAGGGGTTAAATTACACTTTATTAGAGAGGTTGTAGATTTAAAATTTCCTATAACTATAGTTGGTAACAGAACAATTCATTTTGAATTAGATGAGTAAGATTAGAGATAATAATGGTAGATGGAAAGATACTTCTGTGTTTAGACAAGAAGCCATAAGGTTTCTTGAGAAAGGCTATTACACAGAAGCTCCTTATGGTACTCCTGAGTGGCTTGAATATTGGAAAGAGCAACTCCGAAGGTGCATAGAAGGTTATGAGGTATATGGAGAAAAAATTACAGGACATCACTATTGTTATCTTAACTTTGCTCAGATATTAAAAATGAAGTTTGATGATGAAGATGAAGAAGAGACATTAGCTACAAAAGAGGTTAGTTTTCCAGACTTTTGGGATGGTGATTATAATTTCTTTTGGTCCTTAGAAATAGCAAGGAATGGTATATGTTCCTCAATGACTCAAGTTCCGAGTAGGCCCAATGAAAGAAAGGAGTGGAATGAGCTTAATAAGAAACTGAAAAAATTAGAAACTGACAATGAAGAGTATGATAAGGTAAAAAAGAAAAGAGATAATATATCTCAAAAGATACTTGATAGATTAGGCTTATTTGTAAAACCTCACTTAGATTACCTTAATGGAGGTTACCACTTTGTAGTAGGTAAAGCACGTCGTAGAGGTTATTCTTATAAGACATCTCTTATAATAGCTAATATATACAATACTATAAGGAATAAGCTCTCCTTAATAGGTGCTTATGAAAAGAAGTTCATTGACCAAACAATGGATAAAACATTAGAGTACTTGAACTTCTTTAATGAGTATACAGGATTTTCTAAGAACAGATTAGTTGATAAGAAGAACTTTATAAAAGCTGGCTATATAGAAGAGGTCAATGGGGTAAATGTAGAGAAAGGTTATAAATCTGTAATTGATGCTACAAGAACTTTTAAGGATAATCCTGATGCCATGCGTGGTGTGGATGCCTTCTTTATATTACTTGAAGAGGTTGGTGCTTTTGATAATTTGAAAGACTCCTTTAATGCTATTGCTCCTTCACTTACAGCAGGTAGTAAGATTACAGGACAGATATGTTTAATTGGTACATCTGGAGACCTTTTAGGGGGTACTAAAGATTATGCTGATATGTTCTTTAATCCTATACCTTATGGATTTATGCCTTTTATTAATATATGGGATAAAGATGCTGAGGATACTACTTGTGGATTTTTTCACCCTATTAGTTGGAATCTTGAAGGTTTCTATGATGAGCAAGGTAACTCTGATATAGAAGCTGCTACAATTTGGGAAAACCAAAGAAGAAAAAAACTTTTGGATAATTCTACAAATAGCTTAATTTTGCAGAAGCATATTCAAGAGTTTCCTTTATGTCCTGCTGATGCTTTTAGTATGGCAAATATCAATGTATTTCCTACTGTAGAGCTAAGAAACAGGCTTAATAAAGTAATGTCAGGAAACTTGCATTTAAAGATGGGAACTCCTGTAGAACTCTTTTTTGAAGAGGGTAGGGTAGTAGCTAAGCCTGATTTAAAGAATAAATTACAACCTATATGGAATTATAGACCTAAAGATAATAACTTAGAGGGTTGTCCTATAATATATGAATATCCTATAAAATCAGCACCAAAGGGTCTCTATAAAATAGGGTTTGACCCTTATAGACAAGATATGTCTAATGGTGTTTCTTTAGGGGCTATATATGTATTTAAAGGAGTACATAAAGGTAGTATGACTAAGAATTGTATAGTAGCTCAATATGTAGGAAGACCTCAAGAAAGTGATGATGTATCAAGGATAGCCATGATGTTTGCTATATTATATAACACAGAAGTTATGTTTGAGAATGAGGTAACTCACGTAAAGAACTACTTCAGGAGAATGAATAGGCTTGATTTATTAGCTTTACAACCTGATAGAGTAATTTCTAATAATATAAAGAACTCAAAGGTAGCTCGTGTATATGGTTGTCACATGAATGAAAAGATGAAAGATGCTGGAGAGAAGTATATAAAGGATTGGTTACTTGAAGTACAAGAATATGATGAGAGTGGTAATCCAATAACTACAATAGATTCTATATATGATATAGGATTATTAGAGGAATTAATAGCTTATAACAGGAAAGTAAATACTGACCGTGTTATGGCATTAATGCAAGTAATGTTTCAAAGACAAGAAGAACAACTTGACAAGGTTTATGATGAGGATAGAAAAGATAGAATAGCAGAGGTTTTTGAAGTATTAAAAGGTTTTTATAGAAAAAGATAACTATGGATAAAAAGAGATTATCAAGAGCGCAAAAGGAAGCTAATGATTTTGCATGGTTCAAAGAACAAATAGATTTATATGATAGGTCTTCTTTTTCTTCTTCAAGATTTGATGGTCAAGATGGCATTGTTTCTGAGTGGAGAAAAATGAAGATTAACTATGATTTATTTAATAATAGGATTAATGCAAAAGACTTTGAGTATGTATGCCAACCTTATGGTGAGAGTGTAGGTAAATTACCATTAGATTTTACTAACAAAGATATTTTGTCAGGTAAGATAAAAGCTATGTTAGGTATGGAGATGAGAAGACCCTTTTCTTGGAAAGTAGTTGCTGTCAATGAAGAAGCTACTACAAGAAGGGAACAAGAGGAATTTGAGCAAATTAAACAATTTATAATAAATAGTGTTACAGCTCCTATAAGGCAACAAATTGAGATGGAGCAAATGCAACAAGCTCAAGGGAGAGAACTTACTGAAGAAGAGAAACAACAAATGCAACAACAGATAGAAGAAGAGATGAAAACAAGAACTCCTCCTGAAGTTAGTTTGTATATGGAAAGAGAGCATCAGGACCCAGCAGAGATATTATCTCATCAGATATTAGAATATTTGATGGAAGAGCAAAATATAAGGGAGAAATTCAATAGAGCTTGGAAACATGGTCTTATTAGTGGTAAAGAGATATTTTGGGTTGGAGAGGTTAATGGTAAACCCATGGTAAAGGTAATAAACCCTTTAAGGTTTGACTATGATAGAAACTCAGATAACCATTATATAGAAGAAGGTGAATGGGGTTGTTATGAGATGTATTTAACTCCTTCACAGATTATAAGTCACTTTGGAGATGAGCTTACTGAAAAACAGATTGATGATATTTATAGTAACTTTCAAGAAGGAGCTGTAGTTAATTCTGAATTTACCTTTAGAGATGAGTATTTTGAAGCTTATGGAGTAAGGGTAATACATTGTGAATGGAAAGCTCCAAAGGCTGTAAAATTTGTATCTGGAGTAGATTTAGAGACAGGAGAACCCTATGAGTTCTTAGTTGATGAAACATACCAAATAAATAGGGAAGCTGGAGATTTAGAGGTTATAAAGAAATGGATACCTTCTAAATTTGAAGGCTATAAAATAGGTAAAGACATTTATGTTGGTATGAGGGAAGTACCAGGTCAAAATAAAGATTTGGATAATCTCTATAATTGTAGGCTTTCTTATATAGGTGCTTGTTATGACAACATGAACTCTGAGAGTACTTCTTTGGTTGATAGAATGAAGTACTATCAATACATGTATAATATATTAATGTATAAGATAGAGCTTTTGATTTCTTCTGATGAAGGAAAAACCCTTTTATTGGATGGTAGTATTATACCTAAATCAGCAGGTATTAAAACAGAAGAGTGGATTTATGACTTTAAGGTAAATAAATTAGGTATAGTAAATTCTAATGAGGAAGGTAGTAGATACAATGATATTACTCAATCTGTAAAAGAGATTGACTTATCTCTAATGTCTGATATACAAAAGTACATAGAGCTTGCAGAATATGTAGAAAGGAGATGTGGAGAATCTGTAGGTATTACAAAACAAATAGAAGGACAAATTGGAGGTAATGAAGCTGTAAGAAATACTCAACAAGCAATCATACAATCAGCTAATATATTAGAACCTTATTTTGAGGTTCATAGTATAGTTAAGAAGAATGTATTACAATCTCTTATTGAGGTAGCTAAAGTTTCTTATTTGACTTACCAGCCATCACATTTAAATTATGTTCTTGATGATATGTCAAGAAAGATGGTTACTATGGATTATGACCTTTTAGAGAATAGTACTTATGGTATATTTGTAAATAATAGTACTAAGGCTGATGAAGCTTTACAGATGGTACAACAACTCTCTCATGCAGCTATGCAAAATCAAACTATTGAAATGTCTGATTTGATTAAAGTAATGAGAAGTCAATCTATACCTGAAGCTGAAGAACTTCTTAAAAGAGCTGAGAAAGAGAGAAGAGAGTTTATGCAGCAACAACAACAGCAAGAACAACAAGCTCAACAAGAATTACAGCAAGCTCAACAGCAGTTTGAGAAAGACCTTAAATATATGGACCATCAATTCAAGATGGAAGAAATTGAGAAGAAAGGGGAACTTGAAATACAGAAGCAAGCTATACTTTCTATTGGATTTAATGAAGATAAAGACCTTGATAAAGATGGTGTACCAGATGTTCTTGAGGTTGCTAAGTTTGGTGTAGATGCTAATGTAAAAGCTGAGAATATAAAACTACAAAGAGAAAAGTTAGATTACCAAAAAGAAAAAGATAGAAAACAAGAAAAACTAATGGAAAGAAAACTTGATATTGAGGATAAAAAAGCACAATCTCAAGTACTAAAAGCTAAAGTTAATGCTAATTAAGCTATTAGCTTTAACACCCTGAAAATTAAATTTTCAAAATGTAATATATAAATTAATTATTAATTTTGCAGAGAATATGGAACAAGTTTTAGAACAAGACAATGAGCTTTTAAGCTTTAAGTGGGATACAGTAGAAGAACAACCTACTGTTGAAGAGCCAAAGGAAGAACCTAAAGAAGAGCCTAAAGAAGAAGTAGAAAAAGAACCAGAGTTTACTTTTGAAACTCCTAAGACAGAAGATGGTAAAGAGATTGTTGAAAAGAAAAATGATGAACCTGTAGATAGTATCTACAATGATTTGTTTAAAGATTTGAAAGAGAACAACATCTTTAATCATGTAGAATTGGAAGAAGGAGAAGAACTTACAGCAGAAAGATTTTTCCAATTACAAGAAGAAGAATATGAAGCTGAGGTTAGAGAAAGGATTGATAATTGGGCTAAGAACATTGATGAAGATGGTAGGAAGTATCTTAAATTCCTTTCTGATGGAGGTAAAACAAAAGACTTCTTAGAAGTATTTGTGAATACAGAAGAACCTTTAGAAGGTGATATTAATGATGAAGAATATCAAGATGACCTTATCAGGGAAAAGAAACTCTCAGAAGGTTTCTCAAGAGATGAAACAGAGGAATATCTTTCTAACTTACCTAAAACAGTCAAAAGAAAAGAAGCTACTCTTTATAAAGAGAATATTCAAGAGACTGTTGAGAAAAGGAAGAAACAACTCTTAGAAGAACAAGAAAGAGCTAAGCAAAGACAGGCTGAAGAGTTACAACAATTTAATGATAATATAAAGGGTATCTTAGAGAACCAAAAAGAAGTTGGAGGATTTAAAATCACTGAAAAGGATAAAACTAATATCTATAACTTCTTAACTCGTAGAGACCAAAAAGTAAATGATAAAGTAGTTGTAACAGGGTTCCAAAAGAAACTCGCAGAGGTCTTTAAAGATACTAATAAGTTAGTAGTACTTGCTAAGCTACTTCATAATGACTTTGATTTATCTCAAATAGAGAAACAGATTATAACTAAAGAAACTAAGAAAATAAAATCTAATTTAGAGAATCGTAAAACAATTTCCTCGTCTTCTGGAAGTTCTTACAAGGAAAAACAGTTCTATGATTTGTTCTAATTAAATCTTGAAATAATATGATAAATAACAACAAATTCATTACATCAATACTACCTTGGGATGGTGGTACTATGGTTGAGTTGAATAACTTGGGTAAAGCCTTGATGATTCAACCTGAGAAATTTGGAGATAAAATGTCTCAACTTTTCTCCTCTCAGAACTACTATGCTGACAACCCAATTTCAAGTATTGCTTTGAAGAATGGTGCTAAGAAGATTGTAACTTCTAATGAGTGGGAATGGAAACTTTCTACTTCTAATACTGCACCTACTACTGTAGTAGAAGACTTGGAGAAAACTAATGATAAACCAGGTCTTGGAAGGACTACCTTTAAAATTAAACTACGTGATAATTGGTTCAAATCTACTGATGTTATTACACCAGGTACTGCTGACCAAAAATATCAATGTAGAATAATGGAAGAACCGCAAAGACATGGTACTAATGGTTGGGTTTATACTGTTCGTATTGTATCTGATGACTTTAGTACATTCTTACCTAAGATGTTCCTAAAAGCAGGTACTAAATGGGCTAAGCTTTACTCAACTGCTGGTGAAGCTGATATTAAAGGTGGTTCTACTCAATTCTCTGCTCCTATTACTCTAAAGAACTCTTTAGGTAAATTGCGTAAAGAATACCATGTAACTGACTATGCTCTTGAGCAAGTACTTGCTGTAAAGCTACCTACTCAAACAGGTAAACTTGCTGACTTCTGGATTAACTATGCTGAAGTTGAGTATTGGAAACAATGGTATCGTGAAATTGAGCGTGCTTATTGGTATAATAGGAAAGCTAAGAGTATTCAAACTGATGCAGGTAGACCTGTAGATTCATTTGCAGGTATCTTTGAACAGCTTGAATCAGCTAATAACCACTATTATACTGACCTTACAGCAGAGCTTATTGAGAACTTTATGATGGATATTTTCTATGCTCGTGTTAAACCTGGAAAAGGTCGTAGCATGAAAGTATTTACAGGTGAGTATGGTATGCTTATTTTCTCTCGTGCTATGCAAGACCTTATGGAGAAAAGAGGTTGGAGAATTGCCAATAACAACTTTAATCCTGTACAGAAGACTTCATCTGAATACAATACAAATGCTTATTCTTATGGATACCAATTTGTGAAGTATATCATGCACAATGGAGCTGAACTTGAACTTGTACACTTGCCACTTCTTGATGATATTAACATCAACATGGAGATTGACCCAATCTCAGGATACCCTGTACAATCTCAGAGATTCATTTTCTTGGATTTCTCTGGAACAGGAACTGAAAGCAATATCCAAATTGTAGAGAAGAAAAATGGCTATAAGTTTGGTTATGTATGTGGTATGGTTGGACCTTTTGGCCCTGTAAATGGAGGTCAGATGGCTCACTCTGGAGAATACTACTCAATGCACGTATCTAAAGAATTAGGTATTCACATTGAAGATACTTCTAAATGTGGACAATTAATTTTGAAGCGTAATTTTGGTTACTAATCGGATTTTTTTCTCATATAATTATTAACTCAAACATGGGGTTATTGGTTTAACCCCATGTTTCTAAAAAAGTAAAAACAATGGCATTAGTTGAAGTTAGACCTATTGAAAAAGACACTTGGCACGGTAAAAGTGGTGCTGAGAATTTTACAAGACCACAAGTAATTTCTTGTGCTGTAAATGCTCATACAGGATTGTATGATACAGGATTATCTGAAGAAGATAGAAAAAGGCTTGAGAAAGCTACAGGATTTGATTTAAGTGATAATTATAATCCTAATGAGAAACACCCTTTTTGGTCAAAACCTATTAGTGAGGTGAAGCTTGAATGGGGTTCAAACATTTTTAATGTTGAAAGACCTTTAGATGAAATCAAAGTAAAGATGCTAAAAGCATCTGATTTAGTAGCAAACTCAATGCAAGATTACAATGAAGGTAAATATCCTTTGGCTTTATTTGTAATTACAGATGAACAAGAACAAACAGTTGTAAAAGCTGCAAAAGCTGCTATTAAGAGAAATGCTATTATTGAAGCTTCTAAGCTTTCTACAGATAAGAAAATTGAAGCTGTATATATTCTTTTAGGTCAAAATGTCAGAGGAAACTCAAATGACTATATAGACCTTAAAGTTGATGAAGCTATTGATAAAGCAGGGCCAGAAGCATTCCTAAATCTAATTAGTAGAGAGGGTGCTAAGAACACAATTCAAGCATTCATTTTAGAAGCTACTGATAAAGGTATTCTAACAAGAACAGGAACTTCATATAGCTATATGGATATTCATTTAGGAGGAGATATTGAAGATACAATCAGTTTCTTTGAGAATAAAAAGAATCAGCCTTTAAGGATTCAAATAATGGAAAAACTAAGGTAACATGACTATACAGGAGATGCATTATGACTTCAAGATGAAGTTAAACAAGATAGATTCAGAGCAATATAGAAATCTAAGGATACCTGAAATAGATTGGAAATTAAATGAGGCTTTGGAAATCTTTATAAAGAATAATGCAGAGCCTTATCAAGTTCCCTTTTATGGGTTTGAAAAGAATCAAAGGAGTATAGATAATATAAGACCTTTAGTTGTAGAAAACCAACTTATAACACTTAATGGTAGTGTAGCCCCTTTACCTAATGACTATATGTTTTATGTTTCTTCTTATGTTATAATGAAGAAAGGTAAATGTAAAGATAGAAGAGGTAGAGTACTAATAAAGCAACATGATGACATGTTTGAAGAAAGTCCTTTTGATAGAAGCTCTTATGAATGGAGTGAAATCAATGCTACCTTTGATAGTGCAGGATTAAGACTTTATATTCCTGAAGGAATTACTTTAGATGGGTTACATCTAACATATATAAGAAAACACGCCTATATACATAATGCTCAAGACTTTTTGCCAGGAAGTAAGTATAAGTTACCTAATGGTGTAGAACTTACAGGAAGGCAAGATTGTGAACTTCCAGAACATACACATAGAGAGATAGTGGATATAGCTGTTTATATAGCCAGCATGGATTTAGAACAGCAGACAGCTCAGTTCAAACAATCCAAGTTAGAATTAAACAAATTGTAAATTTAAAAGATTAGATTATGTCAAGAACAAGTGATGTATTTAGACTTTTGGTTACAGCTAATAACAAAGATGTATTAGCTAAGAACAAAAAGCTTACTGACTTAGTACCTGGTCAATTAGGTGTGTTTGATGCTTCAACACATCTCTCTATTGACACTACTGTAACCCCTGTACCAGCAGAATATTACTTTGCTGTTGGTGTAGATAATGATGGTGATGGTGTTGTTGATGATATTGTAAAATCAACAGGTAATGAGATTCAAAAGAAAGGAGTATTCTATTACAACTATACAAAATATTCAGCAGGCAAGCCAGCAAAAGTGATTTTAAAGGACTATTTTGCTCAAGCTAATAAAGTATATGGTATTAGGGTTACTCTTCAAAATCAAGCCACTTTACAGCTTCAGGGGTATGTTCCTTACTCTGAAACCTATGTTGTAAAGAATGTAATTTGTGATAACTGTGCAGACCCTTGTGTAAAAGGAGATAGTATTCAAGTTACTAAAAAGCTTCTTTTACAAATCAACAATGATACCAATGCTTTTGTAACAGCTAAAGCAGTAGCAAGACAAGCTCTTACTACAGGTACTCATGGTATTACTAAAGCTATTGGAGATGCTTTGACTATTGAAGATTTGGATAAGATGGCTACTTACAATAAAACTCAAACTAACCCAGCTAACTTTGTACATGCTGATATTGAGTTTGAGACTAAGCCATTGAAGAAAATCTTTGATGTTTGTATCAACATTGGTTACATGATTTCTCGTGAAACTACTATTGACATTTCACTTCCTGTAGGATTTGATTGTGATGGTAAAGTTGAAGTGAAACAAGAAGCTGAATATGAGCAAGGAGCTGGATATGACTTGAAACAACTTGAGTATATCCAAAAAGGTTGGACAGAAACTCCTTATAGGACTTCTGCTATTACAGGATTACCTTTCCCAACAGCTTATAGTATAGACCCTAAAGGTAAGTATGATACTTTTGTATATACTTATGATGAGACTACTTACACAAGCTTTAATAACTTTACTTTCCAGGAAAGTTCAGTTATAGCTGTACCAACAGCAGACACAACTACAGTAGCTAAGGTTAAAGCTGTTTTGGAATATTTAAAAGGTTAATCCTTGTCATTGTTTAACTTGTCTAAAGGGTAAGGATGTATTATCCTTACCCTTTTTAAATACAATATATTATGCTTTGGTATTCAGTAAAAAGAGAGAATTGGAATATAACAATAAAGAAAGAGCAACGGTATAAAAATACAGGTTTAATTAAGTATTGGCTTGTAAAGAGAGATAGTTGTGATAATACTTTCAAAGAAAAGGTTTTTGCTAAGACTTATTTATCAAGTACTAATGTAAATGAAGTAAATATTGATTTACAGAAATTAATTAATGACCAAATAGCAAAAGAAAAAGATTCAAGTGCTGAAAAAGACCTTTATGGACAAGGTGTTTATGAGCTTCATTTCGTATTAGTTGAGTCTAAGAAAACAGGTGTAGAAGAAAAGAATGAAAGAGTATTAGGAGGAGAAGCTACTAAGACTTTTACTTATTACCCTCAGATATTAGAGAGCTTAGTAGATGACTTAGAGAGTGTATTATGTGGCTGTCCTTGTAGTAATTGTGATGGTTGTGTAGATGATAAGAAATTACTTAATGTAACTACAAAGGTTCTTTTGTATTATACCTTATCAGGAGAGTATTATCAGTCTAAATTCGGCCAAGCATTAAACTGTGTTAGTTGTAGCCTTTCTAAGGAAGCTATATGTATTTTATTGAATGAACAAATAAGAGGAGGTAGTGAGCTTAATAAAAGATTTTTGAAGAAGATTTTAGCCATCTTCTATATTAGTTTTTATCTCATGGAAGTTGGAAGAAATTGCACTGTTGAGGAGAATGGTAAAGTAAAAGATTGGACTACTGACTTTCATTTTGATAAGGTAAAAAGATGTTTAGAAGGTCTTGGCATTGACTTAGATTGTATAAGGAAACATACAGATAACTCAGAAGCAAGATATGCAGACTTTCCTTTTTATGTAGGAAGAAATGTTCAAACAATAGATTACAGATATTTTAATGACCATTATTCAGATTTTGAAGATGAAGAGATAAATCAAATAATGATTTATGATATTAATCATGGGGACGGAGAATTAAGGTATAATGGTACAAGAATAAATAATTATGCAATCATAGATTTCAGTGAAATTATAGCAGGTAAATTAACTTATCAAGCCAATGGTAGTGGTAATACAGAAGCTAATTTCAAATGGAAGGTATCAGAAGGTTGTAGAGACAGGTTTAATGGTATGAGTTTAATAGGTTAATTATGGCAAGAGAAGGTAAAGTAATAGTAAAGATATTAAAAGATGTATGTTCTCCTATACCTTATATGGGGCATTCTCATGAAAGGAGCTTAGTACACTTATTAAATCCTTGTAGTGATGTAAATAGGAAAGAAGCTCAATGTGGGACAGTAACTTTTGATTATTATCAAGAAGGAGATAATCTTGTATTCAAAACAAAACACAATCCAAATATTGTAGGTTACAGAACAGATGTATCTATAACTGTTGTTTATTGGGATACAAGAATAAATGCTTATGTACATTCACAAGGAGATGGTAATGGAGGAGAATTTAATAAGCCTAATTTTTTTAAACAAGAAGGTGAGTACTTTATTGGTAAAGTAAACATGGAATGGTTTAGGAAACAAAATGGTTTTCAATATGAGCCAATAGCAATTCATTATAACTATGTTGATTTAGATAACCACGAGGAGGAAATATTAGACTGTTATTCTGAGCAAAAGAAACCTTCAGAATTTGTTCCTGAAAATAAACTTGTTAAATGTAGTCCTATTCTAACAGTTACAAGACAAGACCTTGCAGCTGGATTCAATTATCATTTAGTACTTAGTATTAATGACACATATACAAATTTTAAAGTTGGAGAAAATGTAAAGTATTATATTAAGTACTCTATAGATGATGTAGAACAACCTGAAGAACTTATGTATACACACACTACAGGAGGGTTAGTTCCTAATAAAGAAAAAGATATTTTTGTAATTGCAAGTGCAAAGAAAGTGTACTTTAAGTTTAGAATAGAATATCCTCCTGGATATGAGGTAAGTCTTCCTCCAAATGAAACAGAATGTTATTATGAAGTTACAAAACTAACACCTAATAGTACTCCTAAACCAAATCCTAATCCTGATGTACCTTTTAAATGTAGCCCTAATATTGATGCACATTATACTCATCAACCAACAGGGTACAGTTTTATTATTACATTAGACCCAAGAGGTACTGTACCAACAGGTAGTGTTACTAAATTTTATTTGACTACAACTATAGATGGAGTTGTAGGCTCTGAAGAATTAGTACATACAGATACAAAAGGAGGTACAGTAGAACCTTTTGTAAAAAGTATGCTTATTAATGAAGGTACTAAAAATGTATTCTTTAACTTTAGAGTACAATATGCACCTAATGTACAAACAGATGGGGGAGATGGAAGTAATTCTTGTAGTATTGGACAAAATGTAGAATTAGAAACACCAAAATTACCTGATATAAATTGTGGTAATATCTTTGTAGGTGTTAATAGTAATACAAATGTAGTTACAATGAACTCCTATGTTATAATTAATAAAGCAGGTGTATATAGCTTTAAACAGAAACTTTATTGGAGTGATGATAAAAATACTTGGACAGAAGAAACTACACCTGTTGTAGATGCTGGTAATAAAAGTACGTATACTTGGACACTAACACCTCCATTACATAAATACTATAAAGGAGAAAATAAAGTTATCAACAGTGAAGGCACTGTAATAGGAACTTGTTCTTATGTAGGGGAAAATATGAATTATTCTAAGTTTGATTGTAGTGGAGCTAATGTTATTGGAAGCCCTTTTATAAAAGATTGGACTTATGATTCAGGATTATCTAATTATACAAGTGAGTTAAGTGCAAATTATGAGGTAATACCACATTTATATTGGAGTTCTGACCAAAATAATTGGACAGAAGATGAAAATTCAAGTAGTGCTTTTATTGGAGGAGATTATACTAATTACAGTTATCGAATTAATACTGCATGGTATGATAGTAGAAGGTATTATAAAGCAGAAGTACAAATAAAAGATAAAAGAACAGGTTCATTTTTACAAAATACGTGTCCTGCATATTTTGAAAATGAACCACAAGTGCAAGATGAGACTATTTGTAATAATGTAATGATAACAGAAGAGCATAATACTGGAGTGGATTCAAACTATAAAGCTTATATGTATGTTATGTTTCAACATCAAGGGGTAAACCCAAACACCTTTACTTTAAAAGTGTTTTATAGATATTATGATGAAGTTGACTTTAAACCTTTAAAAGAAATAAATTTTGATTTTTCTACTTACAATCCTTTAGTACCTTATGAAGCACATATAGCATCTCCAAGAGATAAATATTATTTAAAGGCTGAATTATGGTCTACGGAAGGACACATGATGTGTAGTGCAGATGAGACATTAATAAGAAAAGAATAAACAATTATGAACTTAATATCACAGTATATAGAGAAGTTTTTTTACAATTATGGTTTCTTCATAGTAGGAGGAGCTATAGGAGCTATTATTCATAGAATGAGGGTTAAAATGTCTCCACTTAGGTTTATAAAGTTCTTATTTGTTGCTATTGTATTGGCTCTTGCAGCAGGTATAATTTGCAGAGATATTTTCCACTTGCCTGAAACTACTATATATGTGATATGTGGAGTTTTTGGGGCTTTTAGTGAGGAAATACTTAATGAGTTAGAAGAGTTTATAACATCTATGTCAGAGATGGCTAAAAAGAAATTAGGAGCAGAAGGGGTAAGTGCAGAACCTAAGAAGGAAGAGCCAAAAGAGCTACCTGAATCAAATGAAGAAGAAACAGATGTTGAAGGTAATTAAGTTTCCATTATTTTTATTATCTTTGCAGGGTCTAAGTGACCCTGTAGAGATATGAAAACAGAAATAGTAGATTATTTTAAAGAAATAAAATTTGATGAAGCAAGTCATAGTTACACAGTAAAAGGTAAAAATTTAAAGCCTGTAAGCTATGTATTAAAGGACTTTCAAGAACCTTTTGATGAGCAAAAGATGGCTTTCTTAGTAGCTAAGAAAAAAGGTATATCTGTAAAAGAAGTACTTGATGATTGGCATAAAAAAAGAGATGATTCGTGTATTTTAGGTACTAATGTACACTTATTTGGTGAAAGGTTTGCTTTAGATAAAACTCTAAAACCTTCTAATGGTTATGAAGAAGCTATAGCAAAATATCATTTAAGTCTTCCAGAGTATATAAGACCTTTATGTTTAGAATTACAAATGTATTCTAATGATTGGGGAATAGCTGGTACAGCTGACTTATTATTCTATAATACTAAGACAGATGAGATTCACTTGAGAGACTATAAAAGTAATGGTGACCTTTTCAAGAACTATAAAGGTAAGAAACTATTAGCTACTTTTGAAGATTTGGATGATAATCCTTTCAACAAATATCAATTACAACTTAGCTTATATCAAATTTTATTTGAACAAATAGGTTACAAAATAAAAGATAGAGCCTTAATATGGATTAAGTCAGATGGTACTTATGAAATATTTCCAACAAAAGATTATAGGGATAGATTAATTGAACATTTAAACAAAAATTACTTATGATTATAGACAAAAATTTAAGAGATATGATTCTCTTTATATATCATCACCTTCACAATCTTAGTAGTGGAAGTGGAGGAGGAGGTAATGTAACTACCTCACAATTAAATACAGCTTTAGCTGATAAAGTAGATAAAGGAGGTTATACAGGTACTGCGCAAGACTTAAAAAATGCTATTGATACTGTTGATAGTAAAACAATTCATTGGAATGATGTTCAGAATAAACCTGAGTTAGATTTTATTCCAACATCGTGGAATAAGAAAAATGGAGGTACAATAATAGATACTTCTGGTGAAGATTGGTTAGAAATAAATGCAGAAGATTTCAGTAATGAAGGTGTGAGTTTTGGTAAATCTTCTTTAAGAACAACTGCTCATTATGAAGCAGTAAATAGGGATGACAATAATAAATCTACAAGAGTTGGGCCAAGTTTTATCTTGTTCGATAGAGATGCAGCAATAGTAAAAGAAACAGGAAGAACTATTGCTTTTGAAGATTTTAATTTAAGTGGTGAATATGTATATGTAAAAGTTGCTGGTGTTAAAATAAATGATAATAGTGTAGGAAATAGATTATTATTGGATAATGGTGAAACTAAACCACTAACTGATTTTGCTACCGATACAAGATTAAATGAAGTTAATGAAAAAGTATCTAATATCAAAGTTGGAGGTAGAAATTATGTGTTAAATTCTAATGATATACACAATTCTTTGGTAAAGAGTTATCCTATATCTAAAGATTTTATAAAAAACATTCATAAAGGTGAATCTATAGTAGTATCTTTATTTATTAGTTTTACAAAGCTTGTTTCACTGGGAGTAGGTGGAAGAATTGGAGCTGAATTTCAAATTTATTACGTAGATAATACATTTGATTATGTGTGGAGTTGGGTTAATTTTTCTTCTTCTGATATTGGTAAAGGATATAATGGTAGGTTTTCTTTTGTAAATCATCATATAAATCCAAATAAAGAAATATTAAGAGTAACTGATAGTATTGGGCTACATGTACAATGTGAAGTAGAAGGTTTATCAATAGGTATGCCAAAAATAGAGATAGGAAATATTTCCACAGATTGGACACCTGCTCCTGAAGATACAGATACTACAGTATCAGTAGATAAAGTTTTTGATTCAGTTAATAATGCTTTTTTATCTGAAGCTTCAGGAAAAGAAGTAGTTTTTAGTAATACAACTGATGTTATTATTTCTTTAAATAATATAAGAGGTGATACTGTAACTAAAATTATAAAGAAAACACCAAATAAAATAACATTCACAGGAGGAGTATATCTAACATCGAATGAAATATCAGGTGTTGGAATTTTTGAAATATATTTAGGTAATGATGCTAAAGTAATTATTAAATAATATGAAAAATAAATTAAAAGGACAAGATAAAGTTTTACATAGTAAGTTAGGTAATATGATTTATATTTTTACTTTTATATTCTTATTACCTTTTGTAGATACAGTAACATCACTAATTACTGCATTAGTAATCTTACTATTTATAGGCTTAATGAAAGAACTATATGATAAATATTATAAGAAAACTTTCATTGATTGGTATGATATAGTAGCAAGTATAACTCCTTATCCAATAATATATTATATTAATAAGAAATGACAGTAGCAGAGATAATACAAAGAATACAATCATTATACTCTAAGGGAGTACATTCTGATGATACAAGGCTTTCTAACAGGCATATTTACAATAAAATAGTGTCTGTTAGAAGTAGACTCATCTCTCAAGAGATAAAGAAAAAACAAGGTGTTTCTGCATGGAATTACCAGACTATCTCTTGTATTGAGATGATACAAGTACCTTCTCATCAATGTAAGTGTGTACCTCCATTAGGTTGTGATGTACTAAGGAGCAGGCATAAATTACCTGCTCCTTTAAGTGGTTTAAATGGACATGTGATAAGTTCTGTAACTTCTATTGATAGAATGGTGAAACTTGATGAGCTAAAAGTAAATGCAGTAACTTATCAAAAAGGAAATAAATATACCAAAACTAAGACAACTTTCTTCGTGCAAGATGATTATATTTGGATATTTACGCCTTCTAAAATTAAATATATTACAATGACTGCTTTATTTGAAGACCCTGTAAAAGTAAAAGAATTTGAGCAGTTCTGTGATAATAAGGATTGTCAAGATTGTGATTGTAGAGACTTCTTACAAGAAGAGTTTAGTATAGATATGGATTTGATAGATATACTTATAGAAATGTCTTTAAAAGAGCTACAAGTATTTGGACAATCTATTGAAGATAAGACAAACAATACAAGTGATTCACTTCAACAACAAAGTAAATAATGGGAAGAAAAAGAATTAGAGAAATCAAGACCTATACTATAATTACAAGTTATTCTCATTACTCTAAGAAAATAAAAGAAACTCCTTTTGCTAAACAAGTATTCAATAAAAGGGTTTATACTGATGTAATGAAAGATTTCTTAGCTTATTTAGGAGATACACTTATAGAAACAGGGAAAGTAGTATTACCTAAAAAAATGGGTAATATAGAAATAGAAGGCTTCCCTCAAAAAATAACTTATGATGAGGAAGGACACTTAAAAGGGTTAGCTATAGATTGGAAAGCAACGAAAGAGCTTTGGAATGAAGATGAAAATGCTAAGGAAAATAAACAATGTGTGTATCATCTCAATGAAAATACCAATGGTATAAAGTATAAGATAAAATGGTTTAAGACTAAAATTTTTGCTTTAAACAAAGCTAATTATAACTTTGTTATGAATAGGTCTATAAAAAGGAGAGTAGCTGCTGCTATAAAAAGTGGTAAAGAGTATAAAATAACATATAGATAATTATGGCAAGAAATTATAAATATATAAGTTTAGATAGAATACTCTCTAAAGTATATAGAGATATTGGTATGGAAGAAGTTTCTGAGACAGATGTTATAGAATGGTCTGGAGAAGCTTTAGAGTTTATGAGTGTAGTAAGTATTTATGAAGAAGCTATTGCTCAAGTAGAGATTAATAATCATCAAGGAGACTTACCTTTTTGTCTTCAAATTATAAGACAAGTAGCTCGTGATAATTATTATGAGAAAAAAGATGCTTGTAAAGAAGAAATAAAAGAAGATAAAAAAATAGAGCCACAGCCTAATGTTGGTTGTACAGAGTGTGGAGAAAGAATTATTAAAGAAGTACAGCCTGACAGCTATTTTAATGCAAACCCCTTTATGTTTCTAACCACTGATTATTATAAAGAGCATTATACACCTGTCAGGCTTTCTAACCACACTTTTTTTAACTCTCTTGTATGCGTAGAAGATGTAGACATCTATAAGTCCTGTATTGATGAATACACTATAGTAGAGGATAAGATTAGAACTTCTTTTGAAGAAGGGTTGGTACTAGTATCTTATTACAGACAAAAAATAGACCCTGATACAGGTTATCCTATGATACCTGATACTATATCTCTTATCAGTGCTATTACCTACTATATTACATGGAAATACTTTCAGAGACTCTGGTATATGGGTAGAGAAGGTATGAGTGATAAAATGCAACAAGCTGAAGAGAGATGGCTTAAATATTGTAAGCAAGCTACTTCAGAGTTTAAGATGTTATCAGGTATAGATGAGCATCAGAACTTTATGGAGAGTAGGTTTAATAATCTTATACCTAATAGGAGACAATATTATGGTTACTTTGGTAACTTAGGTAGATTACAAAGACTAAATTTTAGAAACAATGGATTTAATTAATAATAGTATAGAACAACCATCAAAAGGTTTATATACAGATGTAGCACCTGTAAACCAGCCCACTGGTACTTACAGGTTTGCTCTTAATGCTGTGAATGAAAGTGATGAAGGAGATTTTGGTACTTTAACTAATGAGGTTAGTAACTATAACACAAGTAATCTACCTGAAGGATTTACTTGTATAGGTTCTGTAAATATCACTGATAATACTATAGTTTTATTCCTTTTTAATGATAAAACTAAAGTTAGTGAAATAGGCCTATTCAATAAAGATAGAGAGGTATATGAGACTTGGTGTAATGATAGTGGGACTACAGAAGCAAAGAATAAACTCAACTTTCAAATAAATAAACCTATACAAGCTACCTTTAGAATAAGAAGGGGTTGTGAGAGAGTTATTTATTTTGTAGATGGTTATAATGTTCCAAGGTATGTAAATTTAGATGAACAGTCTTTTTATTACGATAATGGTGTCTTACTTGCAAGTAAAATGGATATCAATAGAAAGATTTACTCTGTACCTAAGATAAAAAATATAAAGATAAAAGATACTGATGGTAGTCTAAAATCAGGGAGTGTAAAAATCTGTGTAAAATATGTAGATAAAAATAAAAATGAAACAGAGGTTGTTTCAGAAACAGAACCAATAATAATATATGAAGACAGCTTAAAAAATACTTTTGAAGAGATAGATGGAAACTTAAACTTACCTGATAGTAAAGCTTATAGTTCCAATGGTAGTACAAAAAGTATATCTTTTAAGATAGAGGGATTAGATAAAAACTTTGAGTATTACAAATTGGTATTTATTCATTTTGAGAACAATACAGGGTTTGCTTCTGCTGTATATGAAACACAAAATATATCTACTGAAATTGATACTTATACTTATGGAGGTAATGGTGTATTTAAAAGTACTTTAGAAGAGTTAGAACTAAAAAATAAAAACCAATACATAGGTTCTGCAAAGACTATCACACAAAAAGATAATAGGCTTATTTTAGGAAATATAAAAGGTATGACTGAGAATTGGTCAGTACTTCAAAAATATGCTTCTAAAATAGGTGTAGATTGTGTTACAAAAAAGGTAGAGCTAAACACTCTTAGTGATACTAATAATCCAAAAAACCCACTAATAAATATTCATGGTATGGAGTTTATGCCAGGAGAAGTCTATTCTCTTGGTATAGTTTGGATTTATGAAGGTAATATAGAAAGTCCTGCTTTTCATATTCCTGGTACAACAAGACCTAACAATATATGTCAAGAACTTACAGAGGAAGAAAAGAAGATATATACTATTCTTCCTATGAGTGATGATAATGAATCAGAGAATTTAAGATACACTCAAGCTTCAAAATGTGATAATGACTTTGATTATTGGGGTGTAGATTTCTTTGGAAGAAAACTAAAAGATAGGAAAGTAAGATTTCATAGGTTACCAAAAAGAACTGATTGTCTATACACTAAAGCAGATGAGAATAGCTCTACAGATTTCCCTTTATTGGATACTCTTGTATTTAATGTATATACATCAGGAAAAGATAGTAAATTTTGTGAAAAAAATCCCAATGATGTACATTGTACTACTGATAAAAGAGCTAAAGAGTATTACTATAAAGTTACCTTAAATGATGGAACAGTAAAAGAATTAACTCATAGTGACGATGATGGAGTTAAGAATTTTTCTATTGAAAGAACATTAAGAACTGAATCTGATAAATTATCAGTTATATTAGATGGTATACCAAGTTCAGATGCAGAAAAATATACAAACAGCATATTTGTAACAAAGGTTGAAAAGAAGTATTTAAGAGCTTCTTATACTATAAATAATGGTATATACTCTATAACATACAATATTGATAATTTAGAGACAGAAGATGTTATAATAGAGGTTGATGAAAAATACTATGAAAATGAAGAATATGAAGAAGAGGAAGAATATGAAGAAGATGATGGTAGTGGAAATAAAGTAAAAAAGAAAAGAAAAGTAAAGAAAACAAGACAAGTAGAGAAGACAAGGAAAGTAAATAAGAATTTTGGTAAAAGGATAAAGCATAATACTTATCCTAATACAACTATAATTACTACATCTATATCTCCTACTCAAACAAGAGTTGATTTTTCAGAGTATTATGTCTATGATTTATATACTCTTAATGCTGGTTACAGAAATATAACCTCTGTATATAGAGGTAATTTTTGGTACTATGATGATAACATAAGTTTTGGCATAACAACCACAATGGAGAAAAGCTCTGTAGAGACAAAAAGACTTGTAACTTCTACTATATATGGATTAAAGTTCTCTAATATAGAAATACCTGATTTAGGTAATCTTAAATGTGTAGGGTATAAAATAGTAAAGCAAGAGAGAAAAGAAGAAGATAAAACTGTTATAGATAAAGGCTATTTACTGCCTTTATTGAAAGCTGAAGGTTATCATTGCTTATCTATAATAAATGGAAATTTCAAGACTGAGCAAGCTCAAAAGCCTGATGGATTTTCTGAAAAATTTGTTGCTTTATTTACTCCGAGATACAAGTTCCAAAATGATACATTAGAGAGATTCTCTTCTATAATAAATGAGAGTGGTGCTATACCTGAAGCTAATGCTGAGTCTGGTTTTTATATTCAGAATGTAAATGATTATAGGACAAAAGATGAAAAAAAAGAGAGTAATTATACATCACAAACAGATGGTTCTGATTTAAAAGTAGTAATTAGAAGTACTGAATTAAAATGTAGTAATAGTGTATCCAATTCTGAAATAAGAAAAGAAGATTTAGATTTTTACAATCTACAATCTTGTGAATATAATGTTACTGAGAATGGAGAAACTCTAATGAATCTTGATATGCTCAATTCTCAACTGATACTTTATAACAAAAAAGGTAACTTTGATACTTCAATGTTTGGTGATTTATTTGGTGAAAAAAAATATCCTTATGTAGTATTAGTTAAAAATCATAAAAACTATTATCAGGACTTTTTATTAAGAGCTTACCATGATATAACAGATTATGAAAATAATTCAAATATAACTTTTAAAGGAGATACATTTATATCTGCTATAAGACAGACACATTTATTACATGGTAATATAGCACCAAAAGTAGCTGTTATATTAAGAAATACTTGGGATTATGTAAAAGCTGCTGTAGTTGCTATAGTAGGTGTTGCTATAGCTGTATTTTCAGTAGGTACATTAGCTATAGTAGGAGGTGCTTTAATAGCTGCTGGAGGTGTATTCTTAGGTGTAAAATCCGAAATAAAGTATCAGCATTTAAAAAATGCACTTAATGAATTTTGGATGAAAGGTCTAAAGAGAGTTTTATATGATGTATTATTTTATACTAATAATTGCAATGATGATATAAGAAGTGGGAATGAAATAGGACCTATGGATGATATTATAAGGCATTATGGTCAAGTATTTGGTGATTTAGTTTGTGAATCTGAGGTAAATATGTCATTAAGAGTTCAAAATGACAATGACAAAAATAATTATCTTAGACCTTTTTCACCTTTTATGTATGATAGAAGAGAAGTCATAACACCTACTACAAGTAAAGATAGTGATGACAATAATCATCCTGGAGAATTTAGACACCCATGGACTATAACTGTATATACAGAAATGGTTAATAGAGGAGGTGGTTGGAGAATTAATGCTGATGGTGGAGGTGTAGAAATAAAACAAAAGGAAGAGTGGTATTTTATAAATAAACTTACTACTGTAGATAAAAACAGAATAATACCTAAACCTGATAATAACCCCAATGCAATGTCAGGGTATCTGTACAGAGAATCTTTAAGTACCAATGAATTTGTATTAAATAAGGATTATCATACAAATTACTATGTATTGAAGTACTATGCTTTACCACAGGAATATTCCTTCTGTAGTAAATGTAATGAGGAATTTACTAACAGATTTGCTTGGAGTGATGTAAGTATGGAGGAGAGCCTTGAAGATAATTATAAAATATTCAAGCCTAATAACTATAAAGATATATCAAGTGAGTATGGTAGAATAGTAAATATATTTGTATTAGCTAATCAATTATATATACATGTAGAAAATGGTCTTTGGATTCAACCTACTAATTATCAAGAAAGGGTTACTAATGGGGTAGTATCTTATATAGGTACAGGAGAGTTTGGTTCTTTGCCTGCACAGCTTAGATTAGATTCTAAGACAGGTACATCAGCAGGACTTACACAAAGAGACTCTTTTGTGCTTACTAAGTATGGATATTTCTTTGTTTGTGAGAGAGAGGGTAAAATATATACTCTTGAACCTAATGGTCAATTAAAAGCTATTTCTGATATTGGCATGTCTAAATGGTTTACAGAGTATGTAAAATCTGATATAATAAGAGCTTTTTATCTTGATGATAGAGTAGAGATAACTGATGAATACGAGCTAAATAATTGTCCTTATTTACCAGCTGGTGTAGGATATAACTTAATATTTGATGAAGTTAATAGTAGGATATTAGTTACTAAAAGACAATTCTTCAATACTAATGGTAAAATAGAATCTCATGATTGGACTGTAAGTTTTTCTCTAAAATACAATGCATGGGTGTCTTTTCATAGTTATTTTCCTGATAAATACTTCTTTATCTTAGATACCTTATATAGTATAAAGAATGGAAAAATATACAGACATCAAAGTATAGAAGAAGGATATAATAAGTTTTATGATAGAATACAGCCTTTTATAGTTGAATTTGTATCTAATAATTCACCTGCAACTACAAAGGTATATAACCATATAAGATATATCTCTAATGCTTATAGGTATGATACTACAACTAAATCTTTTGTTGAGAAAAGATACCTTACATTCAATAAAGCATTAATAAGTAATTCAAGACAGTGTTCTGGACTTATGAATCTAAAAGTAAAAGATATTACTGACCCTGCTTTAGATTATATGCAGGAACAAGTAATTAATACTAATAATGGTACTATACTTTTAGATAGGAATGAAAGAGATTGGTTATTGAATGACCTAAGAGACTATGTAGTGAATTATGCTAAACCTTTATTTATAAAGAGATATTATAAGTCAGGATTAGAAGAACCAATCTTTGATGTACAAGATTTAAATGAAAGTGTTATAGACATAAACAAAGATTGGTATAATCTTGAAAGTTTCAGAGATAAATTTTTGGTAATAAGATTAATTTTTGATACTTTTGCAGATGAAAATAAATATACCAAATTGGTATTAAATATTTCAAATGAACACAGTAATATAAGTCAGTATTAATTATGAACCCACCTGGAAGAACAAAAGAACAACAAAGACAAATAGATTTGTTAGATGATACTGCAAACTATATGAACTCTATAGATTATGCAAAAGACTTAGCTAAGGTTGGTCTTACAGCAGGTTCTTTTATACCTGTGCCAGCTGTTAATATTCCAAGCAAAATAGGTTTAACAACTTTAGGTGTCTCAGATGTTGTTGAAGATTTAATAAAAAAGATTATAGCTCTGCTGCAAATAATGCTGTAGAAACTGCTATAGGATTTATACCAGCAGGTAGAATGAACTCTATTTTACTCAGAAAGTATAAAAACCCTATTGTTGGTAAAGTAATGAGAAAAGTTAGAAAAATCAACAATAAGTATAATAGTAATGGTGAGTTAGAAACTGTTGATAAGCTTCTCAATATAAAAGATGCAGTAGAGAGCTATAACTCTTTAAAAAATAACAATCAAAATCAAAGTGTTAATCAACAAGATAATGTACAAAAAACTCTATATAGTCTTGAACCATATATAAAAGGTGCATTTTTAAATTTACCACCAGGTGTCTCAAAATTTGACACTGGTGGTGAAGTTACACAACTAAATAAAGATACTATGAAAAGAAAACAGAAAAGGGCTTATGGAGGTAAAGCATTAAGAATGATTACCCCTGCTGAAGCCATAGCAAATAGTAATATAAATGTAGCAAGAGCTCAATATGAAGCAGAGAAAGCTGCTGCTCCTTATGGTGCTATTAGTGATGCTCTTATTGGAATGGGTACTCAGCTTATTGGCATGAATATGCAACAGCAAAGAAATAAGCCAGATATAACAGGGGAGAATGTAAATCTAAATTATGAGCAACATGAACCTAATTTCAATACAGATATACCTGCTACAGCTTTTTCTCCTAATGCATCTAAATATCAATTACCTGAATTAAGTGTGAATGATTTTGGTATGGGTAATCCAAGCTTAACTACAAGAAAAAATGGAGCTTTCAATTATACACCTAATACACCTTCTTTTGCTACAGGAGGTGCAATAGGTAGTATATTAGGTTTTGGATTAGATACATTAGGACAATCATCTAATAATAAGTTCCTAAAAGGATCAAGTAAATTTAGTAGCTTACTTCCTATGGTAGGAGGTATTTTTGATGCCTTTAGTGAATCATCAGGAGAACTTAACCCTTATGATACTCAAATGAGAAATAAAGCTAATAATGATGCTTCTTTTGCTTATAGGTTTGCTACAGGAGGTAATGTACCTATTGAAGCAGAAGGTCAAGAAGTGGTTGAAGAACCTAATGGTGAAATGTATGAGCTACAAGGCCCTTCTCATGAGCAAGGAGGTATAGATATAAATGTACCTGAAGGAAGTCAGATATATTCTAAAAGGTTACAAGGAGCAGATGGTAAAACTATGGCAGAAAGAAAAGCCTTTAGAGAAAAGAGATTAGCTAAGTTAGAAGCACTTGTAAAGAGAAATCCTAATGATAAAATTCTAAGGAGGACTTTTGAAAAGACACAGAAAGACTTTGCAAAGCAGGAACAAGAAGATATGGCATATATGAATTATATGCACCAATCTCAACAAATGCAACAAGGTCAGGAAGAAATGTTAGACCCTATGCAAGGTGCTTTAGAACAAGATGATATGTTTGCTATGGGAGGTCCAGCTAAAAAGAGAGCTATAAGACCTATAAAGTATAAAAGTAAATTATATAATCCAAGAGGAGAATACAGAGTAACAGATGATATAGAGAACCCTGGATTTACTATAAATTCTCCAAAAAGACCAAGACTTGTAGATGGTATGCCAGAGAGTTTTAGCCCTGAGCAACCTATAAATACTGATTATGAAGCTTTTTATGATGAAAATGGAGATGTTAGATATAGATACTTAAAAAGTTCTGTACCCTCTACAGCAACACCAGGAATAGTAGAAAGTCAAGGACAAACAACATCTTCTACTAATACTAATAAATCTGGTCAAACTAATAATAATGATGAGGAATCTTTTTGGAATAAAGCTTATGATTCTTTACCTACTTTAGGGGATGCTATAAACCTTTATGGTAAATATAAAGCTGCCTATGACCCTGCTGATATGACATTAGCTAATAGAGCAGGAGATACACCAAATATTAATCCTTATGAGAATTATGGTGTTAGAGGTCTAAATAAGATGGAAGATGTAAAAAACAACCTAAAGAATAACTTAGACCAAGCTGTACTCAATAACCAAAAGAATACTAATCTCTATAAGGCTAATGCTGCAAGTAATGCTCGTAGTATAAATATTATGAGAGCTATGAATTTAGCTTCTGAAGCTCAACAATTAGCTGCTGATAATGCTGCTTATATGCAATATGCTCAACAAGTAGCTGGAATAGATTCTCAGATAGCTCAAATGATGAATCAGCAAGACCAAATGCAAATGATGGGTAATGGACAAAGAGACCTTGCAGATAGACAAGATAGAGATAACTTTAATAAACAGTTACAACAAGATATTGCAACTCGTAATAGAGGTATTCAAGAAATTGGTAAGACAATTAATGATTGGAAAGAAAGAGACTTTAATTTCAATATTGTTAATGAAACTTCTAAAGACTTCAAAGTTACAAGAAGTGGTAATTTACAAGCCAAAGGTAATGAAAGTACTTGGACTCCAGAAAAGAGATATTGGAATGGTAAGCAACAATCTGAATATGATAATTACTTGAAGAACTATAAGACTAAAGGCTACTTTATTGAAGGAGATACAATGTATGATAAAGATGGTAAAGAAGTTGACCCTAATAACCATTATGCAGTAGTTCCTGGAGGTAAAGAGTTTGATTTATCAGGTAAGAAAAAAGCAGAAAAAGAACTTGAAAAGAAAAAGATAGAAGCCTTTAATAGAATTTCAGGCACTGACTTTAATGATTACTTTGATAGTGTAGATGATATGCTAAATAGCAAGAAAGCTTATGATGATAATGAATGGTCTGAAGAAGGTAAGAAGTATGCTAAGTATCAACAAGATTTCTTGAATAATGAAGAAAGGTATAATAATTTCAGAAACTTTAAAGGTAAAAATGGTGAGACATTCAAAAGTGCAAAGAGTATGAGAGACTATGAGTACTTGAATGGTAAAGCTACAGAAGTAGAAGAAAAGAAGAAAGATATTAGTAAACTAATATCAGGTGCTGGAGGTAAAGAAACAAGAATAGGTGACTTATATGAATTTAAAGTTACACTACCTCCTACTAAGAAAGGAGGTAAACCAACACAAGATACTGTAGAAGTAAATAAACAACTTGTTGAAAAATATCAAGAAGATTTTGAAGCCTTAAACCCTGATAGTGATAAGAGTATCTTTGATGTAAGTGATAATAAAGTTATAGAGTTCTGGAATAAATTTATAACAGGAATTTATAAGGATAAAGATAAAGAAGCTCTCAACAAAGTTAAAATATTTTTTGGAACAACTGGAATAAGTAGAAGAAAGTAATTATGGGAAGATTTTATCAAACAGCTCAAAGCCAATTTGTAGATGGGGTTTTTAAACCTGATTTACAATTGGCTATGAAAGCTCTTTTAAATGAGCAACAACAATATGATACTCAAAAAGCTGTTCTTGAAGAGTTTATGAATTTAAAATTTAACCATTTAAACTCTGAGGAAGAAAATGAAAATGCTCGTATAGCTAAGGAATATTACATGCAAAATGCAGATGATATTGCTAAAGCTATGATGGCTGATAAACAGAATTACCATAAATATATGGACAGAATAAAAGGTCTCAGAAGAGACCTTATTTCTGATTTTGAAGATGGTCCTATAGGTAAAATGGTAAATAACTATAATCAGGAACAAACCTGGAAAAAAGAGAATGCAGGAATACTTAAAGATAACCCCGCTTTATATAATGCTTTGTATAATGAAGCAAGAAAAAATTGGGGAGGTAATTCTGTAACAGGAGGTGTATGGCAACAAGAAAATGGTCTTAAAGCTTTTGACCAACAAGCTATAGAGAATAATATTCAGAAGTTTGAAGCTGATATAAAAAAGAACTCTAAACAAACTACTAATGGTACCTGGATTTATGATGATGGTTATGAAGTAAAAGAACTTACAGAACAAGATATTAGAAACTATGCTGTAAATAAAGTCCTCTCAGACCCTTCTGCTATGGCATATTTTAAACAATCAGATAGGTTAGGTCTTAGTAATTATCTTAACCCTGATGGTTCATTAAATGAGAATGGAACACTCTCTAATTGGTTAGATGCAATTAGGTCTTATGCTTATAGAAAAGAAGACACTTGGCATAAGATGGAAGCCAATCCTTATGGATTACAAAGAGATAAATATGCTCTTGAACTTAGTAATTATCAAGCTAAAAAAAGGTTTGATAAAGAACTTGAAGAAGAAGATAAAGTTTATGCTTTTGAGAATGTTTCATTACAATACAATGGAACACCTGAAACAGTTAAAGCTGAGCTTGAAGAAGCTCTTAATGCTAAGAAGGCAGGTAAAGAACTTTCTCCAAATCAACAAAAACTCGTTGATTCTGCTTATTATAGTGTAGCTAATGAAATGCTAAGAATTACTAATCAAAACAATGACCCTAAGTTTAGACAATTACTTGAGAATGCTGGTGTAAATCTTGATTATATTAATGCTATAAATCAGGTAAAAGGTAACTTTAATAAACTTGATGAACCATCAAGAAAATATTATAATGACCAATTGGCTAAGTTCAAAAACACTTTTGATACATATTACAATGGACAGACAGGTAATGCTTATAACAATTTAAGTATTAATTACAACAAAGACTCTGGAACAGTAAGTATAGATGGACAACAATACAAAATAAAAACAAGTGGTGCAGGTTGGAGTTCTTATAAATATATAGATTTTGCTGGTAAAAAAGTTATATTAGATACTCTGATGAATGATAAAAAAGGTGTTGAAGAACAAATAGCAAATAATATAAAAGCTGGTAACTATAATTACTTAAAATCTGTATATGATAATGCTTACAACAAATATGCAGAGAAAGTAAATAATGAAAATTACTCTGCTAATGAGTGGATAATGGGGTTAGATAAAAAAGATGCAAATTTAAAAAACTATTTTGAAGTTGTAAATAGTGCATTAAAAGGCTCTGTAGAAACAGCTTTAGGAAAAGCTCCTGTAGATGCAGAGGGTAATAAAATTTATACAGAAGGATATTTAGGAGAAACAAGTAGTGGTTCTATGTTTAAAGCAGACCCAAATTATTATCTCTTTTTACAGCATCTTAAAAATATACAAGAAATGTCTGATAAACCTGTAGATATTTTTAGTGACAGATTTGATGTAAAAATGGTAAAAGGTAGTAATGGTAAAGTTCTTTATTTAACTGATAAATTAGGTGCAGACCAAAAAACAGGTGCTGATGGGCAAAATACATTTAGATTAGAATTAAACTTAGACACAAATGTTGAAAACTATCTGGATAATAAAATGAAAAAATCAAAGATGTATAAAGAGGGAGGTATTAATAGAGATATATTACTACAATCTCCAGAAAGATTACAAACAGCACAGCAGGTTGGTCAAATGTTTAATAAAAGACAAATGTCTGGAGAACATGGTACAAATTATGACCAAAATCTGGGTTATATTGCTAATAACTTTAATATGGAAGTTGTGTTTAATAATAAGGGTGTTGGAGTAGTAAACCCATATTTTTTAAATGCTGATGGTTCAAGAAACTATGTCTTTTCAAACTTCCCAACACTTAAAGATGGTATAGCAATTAAAAACCAAAGTGAGATGGTTCAATTTACAAAAGACTTATATGATGTATATGTATTAGGTGATACAAGTGTTGATTTATCTAAATATCAAAAATAACAAACATGGAAATAAACAGTGCAAACCTTTTAAAAGAAATGAATAATGCTGCTAATAAAAGCAGCCAAACTTTTGCTGATAAAGAAAGAAAACAACTTGGAGGTGCTACATTATCAGATTTTAGAAAGCAGTTAGGTATTAAAGGTAACCAAAGTGGTACTAATTACAACGAGCAAACAAGTGAAATGATTAGACTACTTGGAGCAGTAGATATTCAAGATGGTGTTAATTATAATGGAAATCTAACAGCATATCAATCTGACCTTGAAAAATGGTCAAGAGGTGCTAAAATGCTTGGTAAAGGTTTTGTATCAGGAGTTCTACAAAACTTAGCTTCATGGGATTTTGGTTCTATAAGAGATATGGCTACAGGAGATACTTCAAAAGAGTTTGGTAATGCTCTCACTGAATCTTCTTTAGCTAAATGGGCAAAAGATACTACAGGATTAGAAATATACCAAAATGGAGATGATTTTGGTTCTACAGCTTATTGGGCAAGATTTATAGGGCAACAAGGATTTACTTTGGGTATTATGGCTGAAATGGCTTTAGAGCAAGGTATATTAGCTTTTGCTACAGGGGGTGCAGGTAATGTTGCTGGAGCTGCTTCTAAATCAAGATTGTTATATAACTTACTTACAGGAGTTAATGGTCTTTATGGAGGAGTTAGAGAAGCTTGGATGAATGGTCTTGAAACACAGGAGAATGTATATAACAAAATGATACAGATGGGCTTCTCTCAAGAAGAAGCAAGAAAGAAAGCATCTCAAGCAGCTGCTATAGGTTTTAGAGCTGAGGTAGGACCTACAATGCTTTTAAATGGTATTCAGTCTGTAGCTACTTTTGGTAAATTTGCTTCTAAAGGCTTAAACAAAGCTTTGGAGGAGAGTATGGATTTTGGTGTGTCAAGTGCTGTAGGTAAAATAGGAAACATCTTTGAAAGGACTAATAATAAGTTTTTAAAGAATGCAGGTGTCCTTTTAACTGATTCTATATCAGAAGGTGTAGAAGAAGGTTTCCAAACTGCTGTAGGTACTTATGCAACAAAAGAAATGTATGAAAAGAATGGTCTTAGAGATTCCTCATTATCTTATTGGAATGAAGAAATGAGAGACTCTATTCTCATGGGGGCTTTATCTGGAGGTATGATGGCAGGTTTTGGTAAAGCTGTGAGAGGTATAGGTAATTGGGGTAGAGATAAAGCTATTAGTGAATCTACAGAAGCTTTTATGAATGATGTTACTAAAAACTCAGTAACAGCCATAAAAGAACTAAATGATGCTTCTATAGCTTATCAAAAAGCTTTTGAAACTTACAATAAAGATAAGACTAAAGATAACAGAAAAGCTATGAATGAAGCTAAGAAAAACCTCATCATAGCTCAAGAGAAACAAGGTACATCTCAAACTTTACAAGCTATGGAGCTGGACCACTTAAAAGGTAATGAAAATAATGAAGTATTCAATGCTCATTTAGAACAAATAGATAATGCAATAAAAGCTTTACAATCTAATGATACTGATAAATTAAAAGGTCTTGGATTTATAGATGAAAATGGTCAGTCTGTAACAGGTCTTACTAATGCTGAAATGATAAAAATGCTTCAGACTGATAAAGATAAAGCATTAAGAACTAAGAAAAGATTTGAAGACCATTATCAACATACTACTATAGATATAGGTACTATCAAAAAACTTATAGATATTGAAACTCAAATAGATATTTACGAGGATATGAAAAAAGAGGTTGAAGGTAAGATTGGTAACTATAGAAATGGAAATCAAGTTTACTCTCAACTCTCTGAAGATGGTAAAGAACTTTATGACCTTTATATGAAGAAAAATGCTCTTGAAGGTCTTAAAGAAAGAGGTGGTATATCTAAAAATCAACAAGTAGAACTTGATTCTATTAATCATAAAATACAATCTATAGCAGATGCTAATGGTAAAAAGAATGTAAATGATTTATATTCTGTTCAAGATGCTAATCTTTTGAGGAGAGACATGATAGGAATGCAAGCTCAACAAGAGAATTATATAGAGCATTATGCTTATGAGACTGAAATAGACAAGTTATATGAAAGCCTTGAACATAATAGTAAGCTTGATGTAATAAAACAAAATATTAAAGACAGAAGAAAAGCTCAAAGAGAAGCTGCTAAAGCTGTAAGAGATTTTAATAAACTTGAGAGAGAGCAAGAAAAAGAAAGAAAAAGATTAGAGAAAGAAAAAGCTAAAGCTAAGAATAAAGAAGAGAAAGAGAAAACTCAGAAAGAAATAGATGAGCTGGCCAAAGAACAAAAGGAAACTCAAGAGAAAAAAGACAAAGCTCAGAAAATAGAGTCTATAGAGAATGAGACAGGTAATAAAGCTTCTGATACAGAGAAAGAAGAACTTATAGGTAGAGACCAATTCTTTGATGAAGAACCTGTTGTAGTTGCTCCACAAGTTCAAGAAGAACCTACTAAAAAACCTACTGAAGTTACAGAGAGTGCAACAGAGGAAGCTATGAGTTTAAAGAAACTCATTGAAGAAGGTAAGGTTAATTTAAATGTACCTACACCAGCTGATGTATCCCCTTTTGATGATGATGGTGTAGATATTGATGCTAATGATGAAGACTTTGCTTTTACTCCTATAGATGATTCTGAACCTGTAATATATACAGAACCTTTTGAAATTATAGATTTTGATGCTAATGCTAATCTTGAAGGGGATTTTGAAAGTAGGAGAGAAACTGCTATAAAATTTGTTCAAGAGATATTAAAAGAATTAGGATTAGATGACCCAGATTTTGAAGACTATATAAAATACTTTATAGATAGAAAAGGTAAAAAAATTACTGATGATGTGTTTCCTGGTCTTGTAAAAATGTGGGAATTAGCAGGCTATAGTCTTGATAATGTAAATTCAGTATATGATAAATTCTTTAATACTGCTACTGCTGCATCAGATTTTGCTTTAGAACTTATGAATAATGGAACTCTTGTTAATAAGTTTAATGAGGGTTCTGAAGCTACTGCTATAGCAAGTCAAGCTCCTGTAATAGCTACAAAAGGTAATAAAGTAATTAGAGATGATAGAGGAACATTAGGAGCTGGATTAGAAGTTATAGAAGATACAGCTACAGAAAACCCTAATCCTAAAGCAGCTCATTTAGGAGTAAAATATGAAACAGTAACTCTACCTAATGGAGTTAAAGCTAAAAGATATTCTGAAGTAGAGCTTAATAATGACCCTTTTATAGATAATCATCTTGTACTTGATAAAGACTTTTTAACTCCAGGAAGAGTACTTGATGTTAGAGTAGCTGAAGATGCCTTAGTTACTGTATGGGATAAAGATTCAAATGGTAATAAGATAAAGAAAACTGTAAAATTTAAAGACTTAGGATTACAACCAGGTACTCCAGAATATAATGCTAAAGTTCCTATAATAGCTTACTATGGGGGTAAGCCTATATTTTTCTTACATGACCATGAATGGTATAATAGAACTAACATCTCTAATAGACATGGTATGCAAGACCAAATTATTAAAGATGGTTCAAGAATGATTAATGAAGTAAGGAGACAAATCTTAGAAGGGGGTAAAACTCAAATCAAGATTACTGACAACCTTTTTGGTAACATGCTAAATCTAAGTAATGCTGTAAAAGAAAAAGACCAGCAACCTATTACTTTAAATGAAGCTTCTAAAGATTCTAAGATAGTAATTGCTGAAAAAACTAATACTATAAAAGCTGGTGGTGAGTTAGTACCAACAACAGACTTAGTTAATGACTTTGAGAAAAACCCTTTAATTCCAGGTGCTGCCTATGAGATAAGAGAGATAGGTGATGGTAAAAAAATATTACTCTCTGTAGCTTCTAACAGAACAGGAGAGCTTGACAGTATGCCTGATATAGGTTATAATACAGTTAAGTTCGGGCTTCTTGCTGCCTTTTATTTACTAAATAAAAATGACAGGAGATTTGAAAGTACAACAGCAGGTGTTACTAAAAAGAATAATGTTGTACACCCTACTATTGAAATAAAAAATGCTGATGGTACAGTTGAAAAAAGGATAGTAACTGTAAAACAAAAGCTTGAAAGTATGGGTATGACTGAAGATAAGGCTAAAAAAATAGCTGATGCTATACATATTGCTTATGGTATAGATATCTTAGAAGATGCTCATCTTTTATTTGAACTTTTCACTACTACAGCAACAGGAAAAACAAGTAAACAACAGTTTTTCCAAAATGCTACTAACCCTAATAATAAACAAAAAGTAACATTACTACCTAAGAAAAGTTCAGAAGGTAAAATATCAGTTAATTACCATGTAAAAGGGTATAGTACTGCACTTGTAACTCTTAGTGGTAAAAACCTAAATGCTATTGAAATGAAACTTAATGTAAAGCCTGATGACCAGGAAGGTTTTATAAGTTTCTTTAATTTCATGAATGCTTTGTTTAGACCCTCTAAAGAAGATGCAGAAAAAGGTATTACTAAAGGTGCTTTTTCTTATAATAACTTTATGCCTAATGATAAACAATTAGGCTCAGAGAAAACTTTAGTAAATATAACCAACAATGGAGAGATTACATCATACCAATCTACTAATGGAAACAGCACTTACTCAGATTTTGCTAAAGACACTTTAAAAACAAATATTAAATCTTTTGAAATAGAAGGAGCTGATGGTAATAAAAAGAGTGTATTGGATATACAACCTATGATTTATTATGAAGTAGTAGATGGTGAAGTCACTGCACCTCAAACTACTTCAGCACCTAATGTAACTCCTATTACTCCTACTATAACTCCTCCAAAACAAGAAGTTAATGTAGGTCAAGTAGTAACTGCTGCTAAAGAAGAGGGTGAGCAATCTGATTTTACTAAGAGAAAAGCTGAAGCATTAAAATCAGTTGAGGAAATGAAAAAACTTATAGGTACTGAAGTAGGAGGTAAAATTTTTACTGAAGAAATGTATAAAAATGCTTTAGATTTTGCACTTTCTGAGTTTAATGAAGACCATGATGCTTCTGTGTCTATAACAATGAATCAATACCACTTAATTCAATCTACTAAGAATAACAGAATTGATGGTATCTCTATATTAGAAGAAAATGAATTACTAAATACACTATTTTATAGTACTCTTGAAGGTGTAAATTTAAATAAACATGAGGTAACTCTTAGCAGTATTCAAAGGTCTTTATACAATAGCTTAAAAATAATTGAAGAAAGTAAAGAGCAGTTTGAAATTATGGCTAAAATAAACCCTGTATTAGCTTCAAGAATGAGTGCAAGGGTTGAAAAACTAAAAGCTATACTTAATCAAAAAGAGAAACTTATAGGTAAAGATGGTTCTCTAATGATTATGCTTAATAGGTTTTTTGGTGAAGAGATTGAATTTAATGAAGAAGCTCTTGAAGATAGTGATGAAAGTATTATATCTATACAAGATGGAGATGGTACTGAAAAGAACTACTCTGAATCCTCTTTAGAAAAAAATGTAAAGATAACTTTTAGTAGTAGTCTTAAAATCCTTTTAGCTCGTGTAAAAGCTAAGAACAATCAAGGAACTAATAAACTTAACTCACTACAATTACCTATGTTTGAAGATATAGATAATGTAGTTATGACTTTGCAAGAAGTATTAGTTAAGGGTAATTCTGACTTTGATTTTGTATTACAAGAATTAAAAAATAGAGGTAAATCTACAAGACCTAATGCTCAAGTATATGCTGAGCTACATAGGTTATTTGCTGATGCTCCAAAGCACATACAAAATGAAATTTTGTATAAAATGACAAGTGATGTTCTTAGTATGTATATGATTCTTATGCAAGATGGAGCTTATAATAATCATACTAAACTTGCTTTACAGAATGCAAATAGTTCAGCTTCTGATATTAGATTGGTAAGAGAGTGGAAAAATAATTTCTTAAACTCTGAACTATTCTTTGAAAGAGATGGTGAAAAGTATTATAACATGGAAAGAGTTTATCTTTTGAATAAAGAAATAAATAGTTTAAGAAATGATTATGAAAAATTATTAGCTGATAATCCAGAACATGTACAAAAACTTAATAGTGTATTAAGGAAACTTGGAATAAACCTTTCTGAGAATACACTAAAAGAACTTCTATCTACAGAAGGTAATAATTTATTGAGTAATGTTGGTTCTTTAAGCCACATACAAAGAGTGTTAGATGAAGTAAACAGTTTTTATCAAACACCAAGAAAAGACCCTAATACAGGTAAAGAAATACATATTAACCCTAAATATACAGATGAAGGTTTATCACTTTATGATGTTGAAGCTACTAATATAAGAAATAATTATGCTAACTTAGAGATTGATTTAAATGGTTCTATAATAGAAAAATCTTATAGGGTAGCAGGAAAGACTATTCAATGTACTATACAAAAAATGATGGCTTATGATGCAGTATTTGAACTTAAAGATAGTAGTAACCCTAAAGCAGAACAATTATTACAAGTACCATATTCTTCAAGAAACTATATGCTTAGAATGATGGTTCCTGAAGATAGTAAAAAAGAAGATAGTGTTAGAAAAGCTGAAGAAATTAGAAATAGATTTGATATAGGATTTGTATCTCTTGAAGCTATTAAAGAAAGACATAAGAAAACATTTGGAAGTAGGAAAATTACAGATATTCCAGATACTGATAATGTATTAGCTCAACTTGGTTTCTTTCAAAATACAGTAAAGAAATTAACTCATAAGATACCTGGTTACAAGAGTTTATCTTTTAGATTAGCTAAAGTAATGAACCCAACTCTTTCTGATAAGAACCAAATGTTACTCTATGACATGGCTGTTGTAGATGTAACTAACTCTGTATTGTCTAATACTTTTGCTGATAAAGGTAATAAATATAATATAGGAGAGGATTTATTAAACTTTCTTACAGACCAAATATTTGAATCAGAACTTGATAGAATCATTAGTTCCTTTAAGGAAAAGACTAATATAAAGAAGTATGATAAAGCAGCTCAATTCTTTTTAGCTTTTCCTGGTTTTAATACATTAGAACTCACTATGGAAGATGGTACTAAAATGACCATTATAGAGTTCTTACATATAAATAAAGGGTTAGCAAAAGGTGAAGAAAATATAGCCATAAAAAGACCAGCTATAAGAGAAGCAGCAAAACAGTACTTAGCAGACCTTGTAAAAGAGAAGGTTAAGGATAAAGTAAATTTTGACAATAATACAGGAGAATGGTTTGATAATAACTTTATTAGTTTTGATGAGAAAGGAGTAAATTTTGAGAATAATTTCCTTGATGACTCATACCTTGCTTCTAAAGTAAAAGGTTCTCCTGAAAAAAGTGTTGAGGTAGCAGCCTATGACTTTGTAATAAATAACATGTTAGCTCAAAACAATGTTTATCAAATGATAGCTGGAGATACAGCACTATACTCTGAAAATCCTTCAAAATTTGCAGATAAGAAAGATCCTAAAAACATAAGTAAGATAGACTTCGTAGGACTTGCTAAGAAAACTGCTGAAAATATAGATAAGCGTATGGCAATGTTAATAGCTCCAGGAAATAAATTAGCTAATAGTTTGCATGAGAAGTATCTTCAAATTATGGTTAATGACCCTGTAACTATTACAAGTACTTCAAGACAACTCATAAAACAATACTATGGTGAGGTTACAAAAGAAAATGAACAGGCTATAGCAGCTATTGAGGAGTTTGAAGAAAAAGCTGAAAAAGCAAGAGGAGTATATCTTGATGAGCTAAGAAATGAATATAATAACAAGTATGTAAAAATCAATGATAAATTTGTATCAGTTGATAGTGATGGAGAAATACACTATACAGACTCCATAGAAGCAGCAGAATCTTTAGGAAAAGTACTTAAAGGTGTTGATGGTTACCAAACATTTTTAAAGGAAAATAATAAGGAAATAGGGGATTACTTTGATATAGAGGGTACAGATGCTCAGGAGCTTACTACATGGCAGGAACACTTAGATATATTACTAAGACAAGGAAGACTTACTGAAGAAGAAAGAAATAATATAAAAGCTATATATGATAAGCTTTCTAAAGGTGAGGTATTAGATTCTAAGGAACTTAAAGTGGTAATGCAACCTATAAAACCTGTATATGCAGGAAGTACTATAGTTAGAAATGATAAAAATGAACCTATAGTAAACAGAGTTACCTATATTAAGTCATCTTCTTTCCCACTATTGCCACAACTTACAGCAGGTCTAAAAATGGATGCTGTGAGAAAACACATGGAAAAATTACAAGAACACCATAAAGGTAATAGGAAAGTAAGACTTTCATTCCAAACAGCAAATAAAGTAGGTTCTATTGATTCTACTCTATCTATATATGACCTTTATAATAAGACTTTTGATGAACTATTTAATAAGAGTACTTTACTTAATGATAATACTTTAGAGCTTGAAAGGAAGCATTTTAAGATACAGCAGGATACTCCTTACAAGACAGATAAAAATATGGCTAAAGGTAAAGATGATTCTATTATTATGGGTTCTCAGATGTGGAAGATAATCTTAGGAAATGGTATCAATAAAATAGAAGAAGCTATATTTCCTAATACTTTTGATGTTGCTATCATTAATGAATATAACTCTCAAGTATCTGATAAAGATAGGGTAGTTATAAACAGTACTAAGAGTAATCTTACAGGTAAAGACCTTGATAAAATAAAGAGTTATGTAGAGAATAAGTACATAAGGAATGAGAAAGATAAACTTTATAGACAATTAGGTTTAGACCCTGAGACTAATAGACCAAAAGATGAAGCAAAGTTCATGAAAACTTTGCAAGAACTTCTTATATCTGAAGCTAAGAGTAGAAATTATACTGATGGTCTTTTAGATGGCTTAGAAGTATTTGAAGACTTAGAAAAGATAGATTTTAATATCCCTTTATGGTTATCATCAGGAAGTAATAAATTTGAAGCTTTACTTCAAGCTATTATATCTAACAGGTTGATTGTATTAAAGTTACATGGAAACTCTCACTATACCTCCTCTTCTGAAGGATTTAGCTTTAGAAAAGAAGATGTAGTGTCTTTAGAATCTATTAATGAGAATAAGAAATCTGGAATAGTATGGTTAGACCCTAATCATACAGGAGAGTTAAGAGCTACTACTAATGAGAATGGAACTTTAAAAGAAGCTGAAGTGCTAATTCAAAGTAAGTTTAGAATTACTAAAGAAGATGGTACTACAGAACTTATAGACTTAACTAAAGAACCTTATAGTACTATAGATAAAGCTACAGGTAAAAAGGTATTAAATAAAGAAATGATAGATGAAGCTTTACTCTCTATGTTTTCTTTCCGTATACCTACTTCATCACATCAGTCAGGAGCTATACTTAAAGTAGTAGGTTTCTTACCTGAAGCAAGTGGAGACTTAATTGTAGTACCTAAAGAACATACAAAACAGATTGGAGAAGACTATGATATTGATAAGAGAAATATTTATAAGTCCAATTATGTAGTAAGAGAAGATGGTAAAATAGAGAAACTTACTTATGCTAATTCAGGTCTTGAAAAACAAAAAGAACTCAAGGCTCAAATACCAATTTTAAAACAGAAGATAAAGGAAGCTACTCTAAGAAATATAGAATTATATGAAAATATTCAACAACTCGATGAAATAGAGGACAGCAATGAGAATATCTTAGCTGATATTTTAAGAGGAGACAACTCTTATACTTCTGAAGAACAAAAAGAGCTTTCAAAATTACTTAAATTAAGTAAAGAAGAAAAAACAGCTTTACAAGCAGATTTAGGAGGTATTATTAAAGAACTAAGAGAAACACTCATCTCTTATAAGCAAGAAAATAATATAGAAAAGAAACTTCTTGAAAATGCTATGATTGATGTTTATAAGTCTGTATATCTAACTACTAATGATAAAGTACAAAAGAAAATAAATAAAGTTTTGTCTTTTGAAGTAGCTGGAGAAACTGCTAAACTCATAGATAAGAAACTAAACTCAATGGAAAGTACTAAGTACTTTACTATATATGATGATTCTTATCAAAGGAAACTTATGAGATTAGGTTCTACAGGTAAATTAGGTATCTCTGTACATAGTAACACTGTAACTTTCTTATCTCAAATACAGAGGTTAGATAAACCTATTATAGTTAAGAGAACTGTTTATGATGAAAAAGGTAAATCCAGACTTGTAAACAGTGAAATGGAACTTGATGGTTTGTTTTCTGACGGTACTTTAGGAGGATTTAATAATGAGTTCAAAACCCTTGATGGTATGAGACTTATTTCAGATGTAGTTGGAGAGAACCAAAACTCTGCTACAGATAATGTGAAAGCTCAAATCATGGGTAAGAGAAATGAAAATGCTTATACTATTAATGTACTTACAATGCTTAATCTTAGAGGTTATGACATGACTAAAAATCCTGTAACATTAGATAATGGTAAAAAGCAACATTTACAGCTTACTTCTTTATTCTTATCTCAACCTATTCTTAGAAGATATGTGGAGTTACAAGAGAAGTATAAATCTCTTACTTCTGGATATGTAAAAGATAAAGAAAATGAAATTATAAGACAACTTATAAGAGAGTTTGATATTATAATTCCTGATAGTACTTTAAATAAGTTCAATAATGAAGGTGTTATTTTTAATGATGAAGAACTCAGAATACATGAAAAACAGATAACAGGTCAAGGTTTATACAATGGTCTTATAGATAATAAGAACACTCAAAATACAACTATGCAACTTGCTGTATTACAAACATTCTTAAATCTTAAAAGAGAATCTGAAGAAATAGGTGAGTATCAAAAACTGATAAGTATGAACTCTACTAAACTTGGTATATCTTATTTCAACACTTTAGATAGAATAGACTCATTAATAAAAATATCTAAAGAAGATAAATTTGAAAATATTAGAAACCTTATAGGTGATTTTGAAATATTAGATGATGATACATCAGCATATAGGATTAAAGAACTCAAAGATAAAGGCTATGTAGGGTTTAATTATTTTACTGTTATGGTTAAGCCAACAACACCAGAGGGTACTATGCTTGTAAATAGTTTAAAAACATCTGAAAGTGTGTTTGACTTATTGTATCCTTATAAAAAACCTGCTATAAAAGATGTACTTGAAAAAATAATCAATATAGCTGGTAAAAATAATGTAAAAGGAGAAGCCCTTAATGACTTGAGATATACTATAATGCAAGAGTTAAAAGAGTTTTTGTATTCTTCTAAGAATAGCGGATTATTTGAAGATGCTACAGTAAAAGAAGAAAGAGAAAGATTATTTTTTGATAGGGCTGGTAATGAATCCTTAGCTTCTTTTATAAATAGACTTCAAAAAATGGACAATAATTTCTTGAAGAATAATGAGTTTATAAGAAGTTTACAAGCTGATGTAAGTCTTACAGGAGGTGTATCTACTATAAAAAACCTTTTTGAGGAGATGGATAAGTTCTCTCAAAGTAATAGATATAATGATTACTTGAAGATGCTTCAAGATAATGATACTATCATAGGAGAATGGAATGGTTATAAAGTAACTCCTTTCCAATTAGCTCAAGAATTAGCTACCTATGCTTACTTTGCTGACCAAGAAGGGGGTGCTACAGGATTTAGAAATAACATCAATGCTAATTATCTTAATGTTATAGGGTTCTCAAAATATCTCAGAGATTTAAATAAAGAGATATTTAATGATTCAGTATTTTCAGATAGATTTGTAGAACAGTTCTTTCAACATAATCCTGACCAAGCCATAACCATTAGTCAAGATAAGTTGAAGAAACTTATAGGCGCTAAGGATAAGTTTGAAAGTATACTTATTAATAAAGGTTCAGAAGAAGCTTATAACCTTTGGAGAAGTAAGCCTAATAAAAGCACTTATAATGATTTTATATCTAAGCTTACAAGGTTTGAAGCACCTATAAATGAAGAGAATGGTAATACAGCACTTAATGATGAGTATGTTTCAATAAGATATATTAGGGCTAATGGTAAGGCTTACAAGTTGTTTAAATTAGTAGATACTGTAGGTATAGGAGAAGGTAAAGTAAATGTATATGAAGAGATAGCTGTTTTAGGTGATAATGGTTACAATGAATATGATATGGAAGCTGTTTATAATGATGGTTCTCTAAACCCTGTTGGAGATATAGAACCTACTGAACCTGTTATAAGTGCTAAACCTTTAGATTTATCTGAAGTACAAGAAACTACTGTAGGAGAATTATTAGGAGCTGTATTCCAAGAAGAAAGTAAGCTTAAAGACTTAATGAATGATTTATTACCTTTTATAGATAAAAATGTAAAAGTAATATTCTCTGATAACTATAATGGTAAGAATGTTTCTATAGCTACTTACATGTCTCAAGAAAATGTCATAGTGATTAATCCTATGATGAAAAATGACAACTTTGTCAAGAGACAACAACAATTAGCTAAGTCTGAAAATTACATACAAGAAGTAGTTCTTGAAGAGATAATACACAGCATTACTGTTAGTGAATTAAGTAAATGGGGAGTAAGACAAACTCCAGAAGGGGGAAATCCTAAAGAGTTTAATTATGTAGTAAGAGATGATGCTCCTTTATATATCAAGAAGCTCAATGATTTATATGAATTAGCTAAATCTAAGATACCTTATGACCCAACAAATCATGCTACTTATCCTATGATGAATATTGCAGAGTTTGTAGCTGGTGTATTCTCTAATGGTAACTTTAGAGAACTCCTTGATAGTACTAAAGATGGAGGAGAAACTTTACTTGATAAATTTAGAAAGCTCTTCAAGAACTTGATTACTTATTTAACAGGTAAAAAGTACTCTGATGAGGTAATGACTACTGTTATGGAATTACTCAAAGCTAAAGGTAGAAGTACAGAGTTTGTAACTACAGATAGAAGTACTAAGGAGTTTAAGAAAGCTGAAGCAACTGATAAAGTGAAGACTATTCTAAGACAACTTAAAGCTGAAGATGTTAATTTTACTGACGAGTTATCACCATACTCACCTAAACAACTTAGTCAGTATGCTTATAGAAAGTCATTCTCTGATAATATAATTAATGATTTAAAAGCTGGGAAAGCTATCTTTGTAAATGAGAAAAACAGTAGAAATGATGTTGAGAAAAAGTATATTCAAGATATTATAGACCTTATTTTAACTGTACCTGGAATGAATGAGGATAACAAAGGAGAAGCTATGGAATACAAAAAAGTAAGAAATGATTTGTATATGTTGAAAATAAAAGATACTTTTGCAGAGAAACTTGCTAAATTGGATTCTGTATCTCCAGAGAATTTTGATTATTCAGGATTTAATTTACAGCAAGCTATAAATCATATAATGAAAGAGAACCTTTCATTTACAACAAGGGATTTAAAGAATAAATTAAAAGAAATTGGTCTTATAAAAGAAGATTGCTAATGAGTACTTGTAAAGTAGAATTTAAAGGTTTTAATATTGATTCAGGTAGTTTAGATAACTACTTGAATCAATTTACAATTGATGGTAAAAGAAAAATAGATGGAGCTAAAAACACTATTAGTTACCTATTAAGTAATGCAGAAGATAATAAGTTAGGAGTACTTAAACTTGCTCTTAACTCTAATAAAGCATACATTAAGGATTTAGCTAATATGATGCTTAATACTAATAGAAAATTCTATGCTGAGGTAGAAATAAATAATAACCTTAAAGGTTTTTCTAAGTATAATGCCAATGATAATAAAATCTATATCAATGTAGATGCTATATCACAGAGGTTTTCTGAAAGTGCAGAGGAATATTTGTATGAAAGAATAGTCCATGACTTCATACAAGGCTTTGCTAATAAGGAGCTAAAAAAAGCATATTCTGATGCAAATAGGGACTCTCCTTATATGAGGAATATCATTAACTTGTTCAAGGAATATCAGAACATTACTGATAAGAAACAGTATGATTTGTTTAAAAGCAGTATAGAGAAAGAACCTTTATTGGACCCAAGAAGTGAAAGAAGTCTCATAAGAGAAGGTTTTGCTGAAGGAACTTATAGAGCTATAACTAATCCTGCTGAGTTCTTATCTTATGGTTTATCAAGTACACAGTTTAGGAATACATTGAGAAAACAAAACTTATGGCAAAAGTTTGTTTCTTGGTTAAAAGACCTTTTGGGTATATCTCAAGATAATAATGACTTAGAGTATCTTTATAAAAACTTAGATGCTTATCTTAAAACTGAAGAAGAAAAGAGTAGTATAAAAGTAGAACAGCAAGGTAGATATTCTGTACAAGATGTAAGAAATAATCCTGATAAAATATTTGTATTTGGTGATAATTCTATAAGACAAGGTACAGGAGGTCAAGCTCAAATAAGAAATGAGCCTAATGCAGTTGGTATAATGACTAAAAAGTTTCCAAGAAACACTCCTGATGCCTTTTTATATGATAGTGAATATGGAGAAAATATTAAGAGAATAAATGAAGATATAGAGAACTTAAAGCAAAAAGCAGATGGTAAAACTATAGTATTTCCTACAGATGGTATTGGTACTAATTTGGCTGACATAGCTCATACAGCACCAGCTACTATGAGGTATCTTATAGATAGATTGAAGTCTGAATTTGGTTTAAAAGACTCAGACCCATTTATAAAATCTATGCTTAATAAATTAAAAGAAGCAGAAGATTTCTTTGGTCAAAAATTTTTAATAGATGGTAAAATATATTCTTATAATAAAAATACTGGTGATTATTTTGAACATAATTTTTCAGGCTCTGGTATAGGTGCTAAAAGTTTTGGTACTAAAATAAATGAACAAAGTTTAAAAGATAAAATACTAAATGAATACAACAGAGTAAATAAAGTATCTGAACAACAAACAAGTTCTCAAGAAGGTTCTACAGAAAAATATGGAGAAGAATTTCAAGTAGACCAATTTATATTTTCTTATAATCCTGAGACAGGTAAATACTACCAGCATTTTAAATCCAAAAAAGGAGAAGTAAAAGAGCTTACTAATGAGAAACAACAAAATAAAACCTTTTTAAAATATATAGAAAAACACCCTGAGCATGCTGAAGTAATTACTTATGAAAATACAGGAAATGAATATGTTTATGATAAGCAAAGAGATAAAGTAATATCTTTATCTACAGTAGAGACTATAGTTCAACCTGATATTGTTGATAAGGTTAAAAATAGTAAAGAACATGAACATAATAAAAAAATAGAAGAACTCAGTAATATAATTGTTCAATTATTAAAGAAAGACTATAAAACATCTACATATCAGGCTTATGAATATTTAAAAGAAAATGGTTATGGTTATATACCTGAAGAGATTTTTACAGAAGCCTTTGTAGTTGCACAAGAGAAAACAAAGAAAGTAAACAAAGATAAAGTATTAGATGATATTTTTGAAAATTTCGCAATAGATGGTTCTACAAATGTTTTTAGTTTATTAGAAAGCTTAAACATGAAAGGCTTTGCTAAATTTAAGAATAACAGAATATATATAAAATTTGATGGACAAATAAACCCAATAGAATACTCTTTAGAAGATTTTTACAATAAGTATTTGAAGTTATACAATATTAAAATAGATAATAAAGAAGATATACATGAACAAATAATATTAAAAAATATAGAGTTTGATATAAAGTCAAGGATAAAAAACTTTATTGATAATGATAATTATGAAGATAAAAGTTTTGAAAGCTTTATAGATAATTTACATTTAAATATTGGACTTACTACTTCAGTTGGTCATTCAGGTGGTACTATTGATACTTTCGCTTTTGAAAGTTATACTATGTCTCCTTTTGATATAGATTATATAACTATAAAACCTGATAAAATAAGGAAGATTTTTAATGATATAGTAAGTAATTTACCTAAGAATGAAAATAAATTTGAGTTCTCCTATAAAGGTATAACAATACCTACTAAATTTAAACTATCAGAAGAGCAAGAACAAGCTCTTATAACCCTTATTGAAAATATTACAAGTGGAGATACAAAACCTATTACTTTAAGTGGCTATGCGGGTTCTGGTAAGACTTCAATCATAGGATATTTAGAAGATTATTTAAAAAGGAAAAGAGGTTATAAATTTCTTTATGGCGCACCTACACATGCTGCTACACTGTATTTAGGTTATAACACTAAGAAAATGCCTTTTACAATTGCTTCTTCTGTTGTAAAAAGAATAGATGATTTTGGTAATGTAACTTACACCACTTCTGCAAAAGTTGACCAAGCATTATCAGATTATGACCAGAATATCTTTGTAGTAGATGAAGTCTCTTTAATGGATTCAACTACTATGGATAATTTCCTTTCTGTAATGGATAGAAAAGGTATAAAAGTTATATTTATGGGTGATAAAATGCAATTACCTGAAGTAGCATCTAAAGGTAAAATAAACCCTGAAACAAAGAATCCTATAAAAGATGTTTCTAAGGCTTTTACAGACTTTAAATTAATACAGCTTTCTCAAGTACAAAGAACAAAAGATAATGCAATTTTGAGGGTTTTGACAGAGATTAGGAATAATCCTGATGGTGTATTACATGTTGTAGATAATACAGAAACCTTACAGTTTTTTAATAAAGATGGTAACACTAAAGATTTCTATGGTAGTTTTAGAAGAGCTTTTGAAAAAGACCCTGAAGAAACTATTTATATTACTTACACAAATGAAGATGTAAAGAACTTCAATAAATCATTTAGAAAAGCTTTTTATGGTGAAGATGTAGATGGCTTAGTTGAAGGTGAATCTGTAATAGGATACTCTGGTTACAACAATAAAAAGATTAAGTCAAATGACTTAGCAAACAGTATAAAATATACTGTAGAAGATATTAGATATGATGGCTCTGAAGTAAAAATAACATTAAAATCTAATGCTGTACAAAAATTAGCTGATTTGCACTCACCAAATAGAGAGAATGATAAAACAGTACAAACTACTTATTTACAGATGTCCAGAACAGACTCTTTAGATATGAAAAATCTTACAGATGAAGATTTTTTAAAGAATAATATTAGACTATCTGAAATATTTAGAGATGTCTATGATTTGAAGAAGAGAGCTTTAGGAACAAATAGATGGAAAGACTTTAGTGAAACTCTTGCTAAGATGACAGGAGGACTTGCTAAATTAGAGATTGGAGATGACTATTTCTATAATCCATATACAAATATGATGGAAAAGGAAAGTTCTGTAAATTGGAGTAAACCAGAAATGGCTAATCTAAAAAAGAATTATAAAGAGCTTTTTATGAGTAAAAGTATTGATTATGGTTATGGTATAACTATCCATAAAGCACAAGGAGCTACTTATAAGAATGTATTCTTTAATGCTACATCAACGGAATTTGCTAAAACAGAAATCCATGAAAATGGAATGCAAATAAGTACAGAAGGTAACTCTCTTAACTATGTAGCTATGTCAAGAGCAAGTGAGAAACTTTTTGTTCTTCACTCTAATAATATAAAAAGATTAAACAATGATGACTCTATAGAGTTGTCAAAAAATTGTAGTGTATTCTAAAATAAAATAATATGTCTTGTAAAAATACAGTTTTAAATAGTAACAGTAGAAATGTAGTGATGAAAGGTCTCTATGAAAAAGACCTTATCACTGCCTATAAAAATGTTGGTAATACAACAATAATACAAGTATCTAACATTAAGGATTTCAATAAAAGGAATCAACATTTAATAGATAAAATACAGGAGTTACAACCTCAATTTTTATCTTCTTTTGGAAGTATGTATAATACTACTCCAACAGAATTATTTTTTGATAAAGTAAATGGTAGTCAGGAACAATTTGCTATAAAAAACTATATGTTTGAAAGGCTATCTAACTTTAAAATGGTGGATTTTAATAAGCTACAAGAAACTTTAGATGGCTTAGGTAAAATAGCTGTACAAGTATCAAATGGTAATATAGAAATTAGAAACCATAAGATACATGGTTTTACTAAAGAAGAAGTAGATTCTATAGTAAAAAAGTATAATACACTTTCTTCTGAAAAACAACAATACATAAAAGATGAAATTAGAAATAGCAGAAATATTATAGATAAAGTAGCTTCAAAACTTTATGATGCTTATGAAGATAGACTTAACCTAATTACTGATATTGATTCAAATTCAATGAGAATAGGTAATAAAAACTCTAATAATATTATTAGAGTAAAATCTAAGGAAGTTGAATCTAATAGAAAGCTTCAAGAAATAAAAGATGAAGTAGCTAATAATAAAGCTAAGGAGCTTACAAGAAAAAACACTGAGGATAGCAATAAAAGGAGTAATGATTATAATACTGATGGTGATATATTACCTTCAAATGATAATTGGGACTCAAACTCTGACCCTAATATTACACCTCCTGTAACAGATAATTATACAGAATATACAAATTACTTAGATGCACTATTAAAAAGTGTACAAAAAAAGAAAGCTGAGTTAATAAAAGAACTCAAAAATCCAAAAAACAAGAATAAAACTAAGACTCTTGATGACTTAAATAAGCTAATAACTGAAGAAGGTAAATTACAAGAGTACTATAATAATGCTATATCTGGTGAAAATGAGAAAAAGGTAGAGACATTATCTAATGAATTAGATGATTTGTCTCATAAACTTGATGTAATAGATAGTGGTAGTATAAAGAATATTGGAGATAGAATTGATTTCCTTTTTGGATTTATTACAGGTACAAAATATGGAAGTAATGAAAATGTTGAATATGCAATAAGTGAAAATCCAGAACTCAGGTCTAAGGTACTTTCTCTAATGCATAAATATAACAGTAAGCTCAATGAAATATCTAATAAAATCATTGAAGAAGATGTTACTTATCAACATAATGTACTTAATAATATTGCATTTAAAAGAGCTGATGGTAAAATAGACAAAGATAAGGTAGATGATTTATTTAAAGTAAAAGATGATATAAACTTCTTTGAGAAAGCCTTTTTAGGGGTATCTCAAGCAAGTACTAAAGAATCTATTACTCCTCAAATATTAAAGTCATACCTTGAAAAAAATATGTCTCATAGGACATCTGAAGCTATTGCTTATAAGGATAGATTATTAGCTGCTATTGAGAAATTAGAAGCAAAAGGTATTACTGATTTCAGCTTTATATTTGAGAAATTTCTATCAGGAGCAAGAACAGGTAATATAATTAGTAAATATACTTCTGAGTATAGGAGAAAGCTTTATAAGTACTTTAATATGGAAGTTGAGGGTAATGACTATGCTTCTTATTATAGTAAGAAAATACAATGGCTAAAGGCTAATGCTGATGTAATTGACTTTAGAAAAATAAAGGCTTTTAAAGACCTTTATGGTAAAAACTATCCTAATGAATTTATTTTCTCTGACCAGGAAATGGAAGAATATGAGAATAATCTGAGAAAACAACTTGGTAAAGTATATGATAAAGAGATAGATAAAGTAAATAGTTGGATAGAAAACTATGAGCTTACTAAGCAGAATTATGAGTCTAAATATGAAGCAGAGAGAAATAACCCTTTTGTGTTTTTAAGGTCTTATTTTGGAGATTCTCCAACTACAGCAGCTACATTTAATGGCACAGGAGGTATATCAAGTATATTTCCTAACTTAAATGATATTGTATTTGTACCAAGAAAAACCTTTACTGAGGGTTATGACTTTAATGGAGAAGAAATAACCTCTGATACAGGCTATTATAATAAAGACTTTGATAGAATTGAACAGTCTGATGAGATGTTTGAGTATTGGTCTGTATTAGAAGATATATATTCTCAATATATAAACCCTACTTATGATATATCAGGAATGAGCTTTGCTAAGATACAAAAGGAGTTTCTTGAAAAAGTAAGTGATGCAAAAGGTGCTTCTAAAGCAGGTACTCTAATATCTAAAGGTATACAAGCTTATAGAGAGTATTTCTACGAAGTAGGTGTAGGTAATAAGAAAGATAAAGGTATTGTAGAGAACTATTCTGATAAGACAAAACAAGAAATAAAGGCTCTCTCATCAGCTTTAAAAGCTAAATCTGTTGATGAGCTTAAATTTATGGCAAGAGATTTAGGTCTTACTATACCTAATAACATAACACCAGAGCAATTGGTTCATGAGATTGCAAGTGAAATGACTTTAAGGAATTATTCTTCTGATATTAATAAGATAACAGGAGCTTTAATTGATATGGTAGCTTTACAAAAAGCCAGAGAAGATACATTACCTATAGCTAATATCTTACTTGAAAAACACAAGAAAACTGTAGGAGAAAGTGAAAGGGAGAGAAAAAATAGTATTGAGAAATTAGAACACTATATAAATAAAGTAATTAAGAATGAGCATGAGCATGCAAGAGGTACAGAACAACTAATAGGTAAAGAGATTAAAACACCTGGTTGGATAGAAATGTTACTTGATAAATTAGGTGTTATAGGTTGGCTTAAAAATAAAGTAGAAAAGAATAGGTTCTTTTACCTTTATAGTGATTCAGAAAGACAGCTATTAAAAGAACTACAGAGTGCAAGAGAAAGAGGTCATAATTCTAATATAAGTGATAGTTTTTATCAAGATGGTATGAGATATGAACTTATAGTAGATGAGCATGGAGGTACATATTTTGCAAGCTATAAAGATAAGCACACAGGAGAAGATAAAATAATTGATATAACTCCTGAGCAATATGAAGAAGCCTATCAAAAGAATATAGAAAGTAAGATACAAAGTTTGGGTCTTGACTTAAATAGTGCTGGTATTATTCAAGGAATACTAAAAACTATCATTTTTAAAGGATTAGGACTTAACCCTATTGGAGGTATCAGAAACAGGATGGAAGGTAAAAATACCAACCTTATAATGGATATGACAGGGTATTACTGGACTAAAGGTAATATTAGACATGCTCATAATTTCTTAGCCTTTGCTAATATGCTACATATCATGCCTGATAGGATTTCTCCTGAACACATGGGTAAATACAAACAACTAAAAATCTTTAGGTCCTTAGTTGAAAAAATGAGGATTGTACAAGATAGAAAAAACCCTTTAGAGAGGAATATTGAACAATCTAAATTCTCTATGGAGAAATATACTAATGTCTTTTCTTGGGCTGTAGATAACCCTGAGTTTAAGAACCAGGGTTCTGTAGTTCTTGCTATACTAATGGATACTAAGATAGAGAACAATAAAGGGGAATTAGTACCTATATTTGATGGTTCTAAATTTACTGTATTTGAAGAAACTAAAGATGGTTCCTTAAGATTAAAGGAGGAATTTAGGTCCGAAGAGAATATAAGGAATTGGGAAAATATGGAGGTAGGATTTAATGAAGAGGATAATAACCAATTCTTTCTAACAAGGAATAAGATGAAGACAGCCATATCAAGAACACAAGGTAACTATGATGATATGGATACTATTTGGGCTTCAAGAACTATATGGGGTCAAGTTCTTATGATGTTTAAAAAATGGATGCCAGAACACTTTATGCAGAGATTTGCATCAGGGCAGAACTTTGACTTATTTACAGGAAAGAAACAAATGATGGGTAGATACAGAGCTATGTGGAATAATAATCCTGCATTGGCTGTAACAGGACTTTCCTCTATATTAGTAGGATTAGGTTTAGGAGCTGGAGCTTTAACTGTAGGAGGTATTACAGGAGTTGTAGCTTTTAAGTTTATCCATAATATGATGGGAGGAAATAAAGGTATCTTAGAAGAAGCTAATAATATAGGAGGATTAGTAGCTTTTACTAAGTCAATACTTATCAGTACTCTTAATTACCCTTTAGAGCTTATCAATTTAAAGACAGGTATTCCAACTAAATATGATGGGTATTCTAAATTAAATCTTACTGAAGAGGAAATAGGTACTTTAAGGTCTTTAGCTAAAGAAATAGCTGTAAAACTAACCTGGTTAAGTATAATGTTACTTGCTAAATCTCTTACTTGGGATGATGATGATGATGATGACTCAGACAAAAGAAAGCTTCATAATTTCTTAGATAATGAGCTTAATACAACTATTAATACATTACAATCTTGGACAGACCCTGGTGCTTTATATGATGATGCATCAAGAAGCTCTTTTCTTTTATATTGTGGTAATGTAACAAAACTATTAAAGAGTATTATGTTACTCAATGGAGGGGATGCTTCTAAATATGCTTTAAAAGTATCTCCTGTACCATCTTTCTTTACACACATGGTATCTAAAGATGGTGATTTACTAATGCCTTGGCAAAATGATTATGAATATGATAAAGGTAAAACCTATTGGGATGGATTTATAAAAGAGTTCAAAGGTAGAGGACATGAGAAATGGTCTAAGAAAGAATACAATAAGATAAGAAAAGAGAAAAAAGCTGAAATGTTAGAACAAGGTATGAGTGAAAAAGAGATTAAAGAAGCTCTTGGTACTAAACCAAAAGGCATGTCTTATGTAGATGCTTTAGATTATATGGAAAATAGAGGATTACCTCCACAAGAACCTAAGAAAAAAGGTAGACCTAAAGGTAGTAAAAACAAGAAAAAAGAGGATTCAGCTCAAAAGTAAAAAAAAATAAAGAAGATGGCTAAAAAACCATCTTCTTTATTTGTGTATTAATTTTAATTTTCTTACTTTTGCACAAGGAATTTTTCTTATTTTTCGTTTTGCCACTTGTAAGAGTGTTAGGGGTATCTAACACTCTTTTTCTTTATATCTTCTACAATTCCTAATACTCTAAGAAACAAATCTCTTATAGTGCCACTGTTATCTATAACATAGTCAAAGGCATCATCTGAGAGATATAAAAGGTCAGTTTCTGAATAATGAGTAGTATCTAATTTTACTCTATCACTTTTTACTCTAATGAATATAGGTTTAAGCTCCTTTAATAGATTGTACTCATGTCTAAATCTCATGTCAGTAATGACATTAAACTCAAAACTTGACTCTTCTATTTGTTTTAGTATGATTTTAGCAAACACTTCTTTTCCAAAGTTCTTACAAAACATATCACCTATCATTGTATAATAGTTTCTTGGAGTCATTGCCTTAGATATATTAGTGAGTCCAATATCATGTACAGACCTATCTTTATAATCATCAAGTGTTTCAACAGGAACACCTAATATAATAGAAGTTATCTCTTTTATAGGTTTTGCAAAAGCAAAGGTTTTACAAGTAGTGTAGTGAAACATGTCTTGCATGAAGTTTGCTACAGTGTCTTTACCTACACCTTTATTTCCTGATAATACTATTAATGTACTCATTCTTTACCACTTTTATAAATGTTTTTATCTGTATTATATACAGTTTTTTCACCTCTCATTTCATTATTTATAGTACAGAGATGTACAAATATAATATCTTCAAAGTCTGTAACATATTGCTCAAAAGCTGTTACAAGGTCAGGCTTATCAAGGTAAACTTTTTTAAACTCTTCTTTTAGTTCATTAGCTAAATTCTTTGCTTTGTTAAGTCTATTTTTCATTAGAAACTTAACTAAATCACTGTCTTTGAGATATTCTACAAGTTTATCTATAGCCCCTATGTAAGCCATTACAAGTACAAAATAATGAAAATGCTTTTCTTTTTTAAGCACAGGAGTAGCTCTTTCATAGCTTCTTTGTCTTACAGCAAGTTCCATGAGTTTATTTACTTCACTTTTTGTAAGTCGAAGACCTCTTGCTTTTAACTCTAATTCAAATTCTTTTCTTGCATCCATATTAGTCTTCTTGTTCCATCAAAGGTAATATACCATTATCTTTCAGTTTATTATACAGAAATAACCTACCCTTTTGAGTCCATTTTGTATTAAGTACATAGGTAGTAAAAGAGTCATCAGAGAGTACTGTTTCACTCTTAGTATAACCACTTCTTGCATAAGGAGCATAAGGAAGCCAAGTATTACCTTGTTTATACTGAATACCTATTTCATTGAGCTTTTTATTGAACTCTTGAGCAGTCATACCATAATCTTTAGCAATCTCTCTTACAGTAAGACAATTAGTTGTTTTGAGTATCTCATCACAATAATCAGCTTTGGGTTGTAACTCTTCAATAAGAAGTGTTTGTTGCCTTGTTTTCTCTTCAAGAAGAATATTCTTTTCAACTTCAGCAGCATAGGCTCTAAGAGCATCAGGAAGTGTTTTAGGTACTAAGTTATAATAGCCTTCTTTTCTAATGGTTGGCAATACTTCCTCAACAACCCAATCTTGAAACTTCAAAGCACTTTCTAATTGTGACCTCATTATAAGTCTATAAAGGTTGGCTTCATTGATAAAATTGAGTTCATTACTACCAATTCCATCAGAATTTGTGACTCTCTGTTTCACCGTACCGTCTGATTTACAATGAGTTATAACAGCTTCACCTGGTCTTTTATAGCCTAAAGCTCTGGCTACATCTACACCAGCAAAATAAGGATTATTATTGTCATCAACAATAACTCTTACCTGACCAAAGTCAGGATTTTGGAAAATTTCAATTTTGTTCATATAAATATTAATTAAGTTTATAAATAAAAAACCTTGTGTGGTTAGGAAGTCCACACAAGGTAATTCAAATTAAATAAATTATGATGATAAATAGGGCGCGTAAACACAAAGTTTTTTGAGTTACAAAAGTACAATAAAATATTGTAAATATATAGTTTTTAACTAACTTTGACTTACCTCTTTCATCATAAGACATTTATAGTTCTTGAAATAGGGGTCAGAACTAAAGAAGCTATTGTACTTATCAATAATTTCTTGAGGATTTTGTTCTTCTGTAAAGACAAGTTCACCTCTATAGATACTCATGATTTGACCTTTATCATTAAGCTCTTCTTCTATAATTATAATCTTTATCATATAAAATCTTCATTATCTTTATAAGTACTTGTTTCAAGTGTTCTACCATTAGTATCTTTTGGTAATCTTTCTATGTAATCCAAAATTTTAGAAACATTGTTTTTTGAAATGAAATATTGACTCTCCATAATAAACTTAGGGTCTGTTTCATTAAGGTAAATTTTAGTTGCTTCTAAAATGTCTCTGGAACCTATAGAAGGGTTATTTAAGAGTAGCTTCTTTATCTTAGGAAGTACTGTATTCAAACTGTTCCTTCTTAAAGAGTTTCTCTTAGCAAAACATTTCTATATATTCTTTTACCCATTCAAAACCTTCTGCTGATTCACCAAAGAGGTCAATTTTCCATGTTATTTTGTTTTTGGTATAATCAATAGTGTAAAATCCTAAAGAGGAGATTTTGTTCTCTAAAGCCTCTGGAAAGTATGATGGTTTCAAGTTTAGGTATTTACAAAGTAAAAATACTTTACCATCATCTACAGGCACATTGTTTTTAGTTAGAATCTCAGAAACCTCTGGATTAAAATCAAGCTTTATTTTTGTCATCTTTTTCTAAAAAACTGTGTTACTATTAGACAAGTTAGAAATACCAAAAATATGATATTTACAATAGGTGCTACACTAAGTAAAGCAAATATGTAAGTACTTGTTTTATAAGAACAAGTATTACAAAAAAGGTTACTTAATGTGTATGGAGTATATATACTTATTATATAATAAAATAAGTAGCATAAACCAATAGGTAATAAATAAAAAAATAAAAAGTCTACCATAATAATTAATTTAAATGTTTTACTTTACTTCCATATAGTACAAATAGCTTCTTAGAAGCTCTACTCATACCTACGTAATTTAAAGAGTTACCCTCTGTACCTACTTGTATATCTCTTTCCATTAAAGGATTTGTATTGACTTCTGTAGAAATAGAGTTGAAGAATATATTACTATAAGTGGCACCTTGAGACTTGTGAATAGTAATACCATATCCATAATCTATACCTTTCTCAATAATAAGTTCTGGAAACTCTTTTCTTATTTTCTCATGAGTAGGATTGTGAGAAGAAAATAATTCCATTCTATCATTAGCAGGTACATAAATATAGGTATTACCTAAGTCTATGCTCTTAAAAGCACTTGTTAAGTCATCTATACGAGAGTAATAAGTCTTCCAATTATTATTCTCTATAGCATTTACCTTAGCATTATATATTTTCTTAAATATATTACTAATGATTCTGTTATTCTTTTCATACATTTCTTTTGTAATCTCCTTAAATACTATACTATCTTTTTCAGATAAAGGGTAATAAGTAGTACTCATATTAGAGAGTTCTTCATCTATAAGACTTAGTACTTTAGAATACCCTGCTATAAATACAAAGGACTCTTTAAATATTACATCAGTAACTTGGAATTTTACAGAGTTAGCAAGATTACCATTTACAATATTCTTATTATTATAACCTCCATAACCAATAATACTCTCTCCAACATGAAGTCCATAAGTATCTTCATAGAGTACTTCTTTTACCTTTTTATTGAATGCTTGTATAGATTGGTTAGTATAACTTACAAATACAGTATTTTCAGGTTCTTGATTGTATAACTCTATGAATTTTTCAAAGAACTCAGCTTTCTGTCCTGCATTATAGTAAGTAACAGTTTCTGTATTATTTATAATAGGAAGTATACCTGTTGGGTTTTCTCTTATCTCTGTAAGAATTTTAAGTATATTTGCATCTTCAGTTCTCTTTACTTCTGTTAGTTGGACCAACTTAAACTTAGTAAATACATCAGATACATGTTTGTTTTTATCTTTTGTAATCTCAGGTATCTGAGCTTTATCTCCCATGAAAACAATATTTACCTTTTTAGCAGCCATAAGCCTTACTAAATCTTCAACATCTTTTTTGGATAACATAGAACTCTCATCTACAATAAGAACATTCTTTTTATAAGGGTCTAAAGCATTGGTAAATTTAGAACTAAGTTTCTTTTCAAAAGTCTTTGTTTTTCCATTATACATATTAACCATAATACTTTGTATGGTATAAGGAAGAAAGCCCAAATTTAAGCCTAAATATACAGTTGCTGCATGTGTTGGTGCTGAATATATGAAGTTAAATCCAGAGAACATATCTCTATTAAACTTCTTTTTCATGTATTGTTGTAAATAACCTATCATGCTGCTCTTACCACAACCCGCATATCCTGATAAAGTGATAGGGGTAGTCTCATTTATTACATGGTCTATAATTTCTTTAAGGGCATTGTCTTGCTCCTGAGTTAATTTGAATTTTGTAGGTATAGAAATACCTTTATATTCAAAAAAGTTACCTTCTCTTGTCATCTAAATACTTTTTAATCTTTACAATATATTTATCTCTTGTTTCTGTGTCAAGAGATTCAAATCTTAATAATAAATCACCTCCTGTCCAATGAGTAACATATCTTATTGCTTTCTTTATATCTACTTCATCAGCTTCAACAGTGATTTTATCTATACCATTTCCCCAATCTTGACTAATTTTCATGTTCAAATTTTTTAGTAAAATGGGGTGCTTTTACACACCCCATCTTGAATAAATAATAAAATTATATGACACCAAAATTAATTTCCTAAAATAACAGGAGTTTTACCATCTGTAATTATTACTTTATTACTTGTTGTTCTAAGCATTTCAATATATTGTTGCATTAGAATTTCCTTTGTAAGGCCTAAAGATTGAACTTTATTTGTCTCAGCATCAATCTTAGCTTTCTCAAGTAACATTTTAGAAGTTTCTAATTCATTCTTAACTCTATTGGCTTCTTGAATTGCTTTATTTCTGTTTTCAATAGCTACAAGCATTGAGGAAGGAGGTCTTAGTCCTGAAGTAAGAGTAGTTAATTTAAAATATTTATTCTCAAACTCTTCTTTAAGTCTTTTATTTACAGATTCTTCAAAAGAAGCCATATTATTCATAAGACTATCAGTTGTATATCTCCTGGCTTCCTCTCTATAAGCATCTGTAACCCTTTTATTGAGAATATTTTTCTCAACTAAGTCAAAGAATGAATCAGGATTAGAAATGTCATAATTCTTGTAAGAGAATACAATCTCAGGGCCTTTATCTCTAATAGGAACATAAGTATATACAGGGTCTACTGTAAATACACCTGCATCTTTTGCAGTGATTTCTACTTTATCAGGGTCTCCTGATTGTTCCCACATAGGAACTTGATACAATTCTGAGCCTGGTCCTAATATACCTTGAGCACCTGTTACTACTTTGAAGGAATTAATCCCATTCCTTCCATACTCTGTCATTAGAACCCCTTCATAATTAGGTTCTGGTCTGTTACAAGAAACTAAAGCTGTAACAAGACTTACAATTAAAAACACTTTTCTCATATTATTTTGATTTGAAAAATTTCTCAAAAGGAAAAAATATTATAAATACTATACTTACAATAAGCCCTATAAACCACAAATAAGGAGTATCACTCCTAAATAAATACATTATAGTTATTATTAGAAATACTATAATTAAAATGAATAAAATAATTTTTAGTATTAATTTTCTCATATTACTTATCTTTTACAAATTGCCCATTGCTATCCATGTGTCCTGTTCTTTTAGATATTGTATTATAAGCAATTTCTAAACATTCTAAAGAATCTATATTCTCCAAATAACAGTACATGTTTATATTAATAAGAAATGCTGTTAATGCTAAGCCATAGTATTTTCTTTCAAATAGCATGTCTATAAGTATGTTACTAAGAATTGCTAAGATTTCATTTGAATCAGTATCACTATTCTCTTCAACAAGTTTCTTAATATCATCTTTTTGATAAGCAAATTTAAATACAATACTAAAGTCAGCATTCTCTACTTCTTGTTTCTCAAACCAAGTAGCATTAATTAGTGTTACTAAAATATCACCTACTGAATCCTTTTTTAGTTCAGTATCTTTATTAATGTGAGCTGATATAAGCTCACCTAACTCCTCATGTGTTTTAAGAAGTTGTGCTTTTTTGTTACCTTTTTCATGGATACCTTTTTCTTTAGCCCAATCATTTACAAGGCTTACTAATTCATCTATTGTTTTCATGTTTGAAATAATTTATTTTTCTTATTTTAAATATTTTTCATTGAAGCCATCAAAAGTGACTTCTCCTTGAGTACCATATTTCATACCATTCATAAAGAAGTACCTAAAAAACAGTTTATCCCATGTATGAATAGTGATTTGAAATATAAAGTTAGTATGTATATTACTTATTCTTTCTAACTCATCAATAACATCTTCATAATATACTTGTTTTATCTCATTTTTACCTCTTTCTAATAATTCATAAAGAGGGAAAAGTTTTGTGAGTTTCCTATAAGGCTTACAATCTATAGGTATATACTTTTTTGTAAAGCATTTTATCTCATAAAAATTTGTTTTCTGATAATCTTTTGCATTCATCATCTTAGCCAGTTTAAGTATTCAAATAGTGGTGTGAAATGTTCATCTATTACATCATAACCTATACCTTGTATGATTAAAAAATAATATTCTCTATAGTATATTGGTACAAACCCTAATTCATATAATTTATCTACATTGCAATATTCTGAATCAATATAGAAATCATCACACATATAAATTACATTTTGCCAAACTTCATTTGTAGGTTGTATCTCTAATTTCTTAAAAAGGTCTTCATTGTTAGGTAATATAAGTTCTGCATTTTTCTTCCAATCTTTTTCATCTAATATTTGAAAAGGTATAGCTGCAAACTCTTTTTGCATGAGCTGTATAACTTTTCTTTTCCTGTCTGTGTATTCAATTGCATTCATTATTAAAAACTAATTAGAGTTCTACCTATACCTATACCTATGTAAGGTTTTAATCCTTCTGGAGTTATACCATATCCAGCACTAACATTTAAACCCCATTTTTTAGGTTTAGGAAGTTTATAAACACTTCTTACCTCTTGAGTAGTTGAAAAGGGGTTATGATTAATCACATCTATATAAGTACCATCTTTTTCCTTAGATAGTCTAATATCATATTGGTCTCTTGTGAATATTCTCAATGCTGTTGTATCTTTATTTATTGCTACAGTACCCCAAATCCAACCTTGTACATCAAAATCAGTCTCATAAGTAATATTCACTGTATCTTTTATCTTTGTTGTTCTAAATACAGTGTCAACTTTAGTTTCTGTTTTGATTATAGAAGCAGCCAAAGTACCTTTTTTTACAAGTTTCTGGAGGTCTTGTATAGTTTTATCTTTCACTTGTAATTGTTTAAAAAAAGACATGTTATCTACTTCTATGGAGCTAATCCTTGAAATCATCTTACCTTCTTTATCTCTATATGATTGTAATGAATCATTGAGTTGAGCTATGAGCCTTTTAGAGCTTATCTCTCTATCTCTATCAGAACATTCTCTAAACATTAGAGATATTAAAAGGAATAATCCAATAGTTAATAGCATTGGAGCTAAAAATCTAAATACTTTTACCATAATTTATTTTCTTCAAATTTTACTTCTCCTGTGCAAACTTGTTCATTACCATTATAGTAATAATTCTTTTCTATGTCTAATCTATCCTCTCCACTTCTTTCTACTATTATTTTTAGATATGGAAATTGTTTAGATAATCTAAGAAAATCATCTGAAAAATCATACCATTTTTTATAGTATATATCTACTTGTTCAGGAAGAAGTTTATCTGCATAATAGGCAGAATCTTTATTTCTATCTTCTCTAATAGCATCTGTTATGATACCTAAAGAATTATCATTTTCTAAGAAATCAAGTATTTCAACCTGCTGTTTTATTGTGAGGTCTTTCTTATTGAATGTAATTTTAAAATCACTGTTATATCCCATAATTTTAAATTTAGGGGAGAGTTGCCCCTCCCCAGATATTAATACTTAATCCTATACAAATATTTTGTCCCAATAAGTCTCTAATGTACCATCTTCTAACTTCTTAGAGATTACAAACTCTTTATTGGATAAATGAGGAATGCGAGTTCCTCCAATTAATCCAATAGAAGGATTAAAAGATATAGTATTCTCATTAGGAGAACTCCTATATAATAATCCCATAGCATCAGTCTTTAAAGCTAAAATATCTTTTAATTTACCCTCTAAAGCTAAGTCTTTTACATTACCTTCCATATCTTTATCCGTTTTTAAAGATTTGTCAGCTACATGCCCTAAAAGGATTAAACACTTACAGTAAGGTTTAAAGAAGTTAATAATTTGCTGAAAAGCATTTCTTTTGTAACCATAACCAGCACCATAAGCAAGATTTGTAATATCATATTTTAAATCTTTGATTTGGTTTTTAGCATTCATAGGGTCAGCATTATAATTTTTGATAGCTAATGTATTTGTTATAGTATCATATAACATAGTAATAGTATCTAAAACTATAAAGTCAAATTGTGGTTTCTTTTCTCCAAATTCTTTACTGAGTTGAGAGAAAGTAGTATAGTCATTTACTTTAATGTAATTACCACTATAGTAAGCCATACCATCATCAAAATCTAAAATAAGATAGTTACCTGGAAGGTGTGTCATAAGTTCAGTCTTTCCAATCTTTGGATAACTGAAAATAATCATTTCTCTTGCATTCTGAGAAACCTTTTCTTTCTTGATGTTTTCTAATAAACTCATACTAAATTAAAAATTAAGCCTGTCAAACACTAAGACTTAACAGGCTTGATAAAAAATAAATAAAACTATAAAATAGGAATTGATAGGCACTGCAAAGATACAAATTATATTTGAACTAAAAACTAAAATTCAATATAATCTATATCAAGTTCTTTACATTTCTTCTTAAACTGAACAAAATCAGTTACTAAAGATGGGTCTAAGTCAGACTCCCTAATAATCTTTTCAGATACATTCAGATTATAATGTCTAACCACATTCTCTGGTATAGAAATATCATCATCTTCAAAATAATGAGTTCTAATGTATTCTTTAATATGCTCATTTAATTTAGGTAAGAAAAGCACTTTGTAAACAATAGAACCTAACTCTCTAATTTGTTCTTCCATTTTTTATTTTTGATTTTAGTTCAACTATCTTTTTATTTAAACCCTTACAATTTTCTTTGTAGGTTTCAAATTTCTTCTTATAGTGTTCAAGCTCTGCTGAAATAAGTATTTTTTCTTCTTCTAAGCTTCTTACTTTATCTTTCAATAAAGCTATATCCATTACAAGATTTCTTATATCTGCTTGATAGGCAGATTTTTTACTCACTCTATAACCTACATTATAAAATATAGATATTATTAGAGCAATTGCTAAAAATGTTTCTACAATTGTCATGTTTTTAATTCCATAAATCACCTTTTGGAGGTGAATATCCAAAAATCTCCTCACTAAATCTTGGAGGATAGTCTAATTCAAAATCATTATTAAACATCTCCTCCTTGATATTAGTGTCAAAATCTAAATTCACTCTTTTTATAAAAGCCTTTTTTCTTTTTTCATCTTTAAGAAATACATCTCTTGTACTTTTCAGTATTTTATTTACTTCTCTTTCTAATGTTTTGTTTTCAAATTTCCTAAAACCAAAGTATTTCTTTACTTGTTCTTCACTATACATTAAGCTGTATTTACCTTTTATGAAGTTATACATAGAATCCTTAAACACATAAGGTATTTTCAGAACAACCATGTGTCCTGTATTGAACTTACCATATTTGTATTCATAATCAGAAGTATAATAATGTTGTATCCTTACAAAATGTAGGAATTGTTGAAACTTTTCTCTGTACTTTTGAAGATTGATTTGCATGTGGTTTCTTAGTTCAACATCAAAAAGAATAAATAAATTATCTTCTTCAAAAGCTACATTTGTATCTCCAATTCCAATATTAAGTTTTATAAAAGAGGTAATATAATTGTCTAAATCTGGTCCATAATATTTTAATGTTGGGTATAGATACCTCCATGTTTTGTTCTTAAATAACTTTCCACTGTGTATTTCCATAACAAAATCAAATTATTTAAGAGGTATAATACCTGCCCAATCTAACTTCAAATTATCTCCACTTTCTCTAAAAAGCCTATCTTCAGTAAAGCCATTCTCAACATAAAACAGGTAATCATCTATAAGGTCCATATAACCTTTTACCTTATTTAATCTGTTATATACTGTATCTGTAGAATTACTTGCTTGTTCACCTCTTAGGTATAGGTAATCTCTACCATATTTACCCATAAACTCAAGGCTTTTATCACAAGTAAATATTACAGGTTCTTCATCTTCTTCAGTAGTACTCACTACAATAAACTTAAAGTCTAATATTTTATAATCTTTAAATTCATTATCTTCTTTCCACTGATAAAGTGCTTCTACATACCATGAAAGTTGAATGTCATACCTCCTTTTCCTTAAAGATTCAGGAAAATTCTTTACAGAATCACCAATAGTTTTAAGGTCAATTGGAGTTATAGTTTTCTCTATATGGTTAATATAAACTATATCTAAAAGAGCTTTACACTCTACTTCACTTATCTCGAACTCTATTGGTAACTGTTTTAGAATGGTAATATTTTCATCACTATCTCTAAAATACCTTGAAGTATACTGATTTGCATATACCTTTCTTACAATATTAGACACTATTTCTGCTTCTTCTTGAGTTAGAATAGTTTTATCTCCAGAACTTACAATCTCTTCCCAATACTCATGATATTCTATGATTTTATTTATTCTTGTTTCAAGTTTCAAGTTCTTATAATAACCATGAGATTCACAGCTATCAATAATTTCTTGCTTTAGAAATTCCAAATTCTTATAAGAATCATCTTCAGCAATCTTATCTTTAGCATTAGAATAAACCTCGTATAATATGCTTTTTACCACATCTGATGGTTTATCATCTAAATGAGAAATATAGTACTTCTCATTAAAATCTACCACACTGGTAAGATAAGTATCTACAGCACTACCTATTACAAAATGTTTCTTCTCTTCAAAGAAAAGCTCTGGTTCTTCTGTTTCAAGAAAAGCTCTTGGACTATATAAAAGAGTCTTTAACTTACTCTGTGATAGTCTTGGACTATCATAATAATTTTCTTTTGTTAATCCCATTTTTCTATTTTACTAATTAATAATTTAAAGTCTTCAAAGGTCATACTTACAATTGTATCAAATTGTGTTCTTCTTTTACCTTGTCCAACCTCCTTTTTGTGTATAAGGATATTAGGTAAAAAGTATTCTCTGGAGCCTTCAGGAAATATCTCTCTGACTCTATCATATACATATCTAATCTCCTTAGAAGCATTTAAGCCTTTCTGCTTACCTGCTTTTATCTGAATATTCATAGGTACAAAGAGAAGGTCAATACCTGCACCATCATGCATTTTTGAGCCTTCTCTTGATGTTTTACAATGTGTAAACCCTAATTCTCTGAATGCTGAAGCAAACTCTCTTTCAGCATTACTACCTTTTCTTTTATTTGTTGCTCCTTTTGTCATAATGTACTAAAAATATCTTCTACAAGTTTATCTTCAATATAGCTAAAATATTTTTCAACTTTTTCTAAACTATTCATTTCAGGCAATAATTTTACAGTCTTAAATATTTTAGAGCCTAAATTAGTTGTTTCTATAATATCTATATTAAACATTCTAACAAAGTGTAAATAATAAGTGTCAAATTTCTTTCTCCATGTATTGTATTTATCATCTGTAAGAAACTTTCTATCTATATAAAGAGTTAGATTATTCTCTAAGTTCTTATCTACAAAATCTAATTTCTCCTCTGAAGATTTCAAACTACAAAAAGCTATAAAGAAATGATTAGGAATACATAGAGATACTAAAAGTTCATTTGTATCTAAATCCCAAAGAGACCCTTGTGCATTGAATAAATTTACTACATTATTACCAGATTTACTTCTCATAAATGAAAAGCTTAATCTTTGTTTTTTCATGTCTGTAAAAAAGTTATTATAAGACTTTTCAAATTGATGGTCATTTATATAGCTTTTATTCATCTTGTAAGAATAATAGATGCTCTTTTCAGGACTTGATACACCTTCTATAAAGTTATCATATAGAAATAAACTGTTGGCAGGTACAATCTTATTTTCTATAAATAAACAAATATCTTTCTCTATGTAAGAACTATTACTTATATCCTTTTTTAGATAAACTGAATTTGAAAGACCACTAAAATATTGGAACAACAAATTGTTTAATTCTCTATTCATTTATCACAGTATTCATTGGTAATATATAATCCCATCTAAAAGGAACTTCTCTATCATCTTCACCTGTTACACAATTGGATAGGTGATTAGTAAAGAATCCTACAGCATGAGAAGATGCCATACATGAAATATGTGTTGTTGATTTTAAAGTACATACTTCATCAGGTATCTTATCATCACTAAAAAGACTCTTTTTATAATCTTCTATCTTATCTGGTGTAACACAAAAGATTTGCATGTTCTCAAAATTAAGCCTTGTATCTATAAAGATTGGTACTTTATGTTTGTCTTTTTCATTGTAGTTATTTTCAACATATTTGCACCAATTATTAAAGAATATCTCTCTTGCTTTCATATTATCAAAGCAAGAAAACATAAATTTATCAGCATAACTATTTTGGTCATAGGGGTCTTTAGATACATTTATATTTACTAATGCAAAATCTTGTATTCTTTTTCTTAAAGCATCCACTTTATAGCTACCTACATCATTATAACCAAAAAATTGTCCAGCTAAATTATGTTCTTCAATTTTGTCAAAATCATAAACAAAAGGCTTAAAGTTCATTCTTGCTAATAGCAAAGAGGTGAAGGAACCTAAAGAACCTGCACCCCCTACTATAACATTTCTAACTTCAGAGCTGAACCATACAGCCCCTTTAAATCTACTTGTTGTTATTTCGTTCATACTAAATTTTATTAATCATTTTCTGTATTGCTTCTACAAGTACTTCAATATATTTGTTATACTTACTTGGTTTTACAGTAAGGAAATCCTCATATTCTTCAAGTAAAGCTTCAAGAACTGCTTTAAAGCCTTCATCACTTTTGATATTAGGAAAATATTCATCATAAGTAGCTTCAAAATTGTCATAGAAAGTATCTTGTAATATTTTTGGAGCTATCTCATAATCAATATAATACTCTAATACATCCATAAAGTCTTTAAAAGTAGCTCTTTCAGAAAAACTTATAAGCACATTTACTGAAAACTCAGGAATAGTATTAGTAATAAAATAATCTTTCTCAATGCTTCTTTTTAGGTCTTTTTTTTTAGAGTAGATGGTACTTGGAATTACAGGAACAGATTTTCCTGTGCTTGGAGTAACGCCATAACTTTTAGAATAACTACTTACAGTACCATTACTATTATAACCAACACCATAAGTATTGTTATTATAGTTATTACCATAGTTAAAGTTACTCCCATAATTATACACAGGTACTTTCATAATGTCTTCTACAGCTTGAATGAAATCTTCTCTTAGATAAGGCCTTTCTATCTCAATATCACAGTCATAAATAACTAAGTACTGTTGGTTTTCATTATCTACACTGACACTATATTCTTGACCAAACTCATCAAGAGCTTTTGCTACTGTTTGAGAAGAGTTTGTATTAGCCACAAAACAAAGCTTAGCTACCATTTGTTCTCTGTTATTTACAATAAGAGATAAATAAATGTTATTCTTAGGAGCATTAATCTCCAAATCTCTTATATCTGTACCAGAAAAAAATGAGTCCATGTTGTTATGGCTGTGAGTTGCCCCATATAAACAATCTTCAAATTGTTCATTTTTATTAATGAAATTCACATACCTTTCATCTACTTCATACTCTGTATAAGTAGCATTACCTTTATCTAAAGGAAGAATAGCTCTTGTAATAATTCTCAAGTTCTCAGGATTTTTTATAGAACCTTCTAAGTCATAGAAAAGTAATCCTGACCATTCTACACTATTTATTCTTTTACAGAGATATGTTATCTCGCTGTAAACCTCTTTTGTAATTGTTAATTTTACTTTTGTAGATTGATTCAAATGCTTCATTTTTTTGTATTTTTTCTAATCTTCTTGTTAAACATCTTTTTATATATTCTCTTGTCTCTTTCATCAATACCAATTTTGGTGTTATAGTATCCTTTTCATCAGGAATCTCTGTAAGAACTAATGGATACTCTTTCTGTTTATAGACTAATGGTATAATATTAAGAGAGCTATCAGGTAAGTAATTTTTAAATGATATATTAAAGGTATTGTTTAAATGTAATTCATAAACATTACCTTCTAATCTATAACATAAATAATACTTTTTGTAATTACCTAAATGCTTATTTAAAGTTTCAATTGCATATTTTTCAAATTCTTCATCAAAATCTATTTCTAATTTACTATTAGATAGAGATATATTCACATGTGCATTGCTTTTCTTATAATCTTTAAATAAAGTTTTTAGGAAATCACTATCTGATACAGCGTAGTTAAAACTTGCTCTACTATAATTACTATTTGTAGCAGGTAATCTTATATTAGAGAACTTATGATAAGGCATACCAGATAAAGATTCATAATAAACAATAGTAAACATTTGTACAAAGAAGTTTGTCCAAAAATTCTCATTGTTATTTTCAGGCTCTACTGACTCTAATATAATTGTTGACAAATTACTTGTACCTAAACAGAATTTACTAAAGAATATAGATGGTAAAGCCCTATTTTGTCTTTCATAGTAATTATGATAGGGTAAGTTTTCATAATGACTATGCCCATAAGAATAGTATTCTGCAAATGTCATTGTAGTTCTACCCCCTAAAATAGTAGTACAATAAGGTATACCATTATTAGCAGACATTTCATATAAAACAAACAAGTCTTTTATACCATCGTACTTCTCACCATTACTATTCTCTATAGTTACTTGAGGAAATCTTGTAATAAATCCTCTAAAGTATACTCTTATCTTGTTACCATTTACTAACTTATAGAAAAATAAAAAATCCCAATTATCACCATAAATCTCATTTAGAGACTTTATTATTGGTTCTAATTTCTCTAAATAACCAATAGATATGTTTCTTTCAGGCCTATCACCATAAAACAGCTTATTTCTTTTAGATTTATCTTTTAAGTATTCATAAGGATTTTCTATTTTAAGCCTAAAGTAATTAGTAAGAGATGTATCAAACAAGTCACTTTTATTTCTTTTTTCTCTGTACATAACTTAAAATAAAAAAGAAAGAAAGTGAGGTTTCCCCCACTTTCTAAGCTTAATATAAAACAACTTTTATGAGTTTACAATTTCTTCAAAAGCTCCAAATCATCTAAATCTTCTTTAGAAAGTCCATTAGAAACATTTACAGGCTGAGCCACTCTTATTTCTAATGATGCAGTATCTTTTGAAGGAATACCTCTTAGAAGAGTAATGATACTGTTTAGTTTACCATTAAGGGTACTAAGAGTTTCTTCTACATCTGAAAATCTGTTATGAAGAGATTCAAATTCTTCATCAAAGTCAATACCTTGCTTACCATCTTTCTGAGTAATGAAGAGCTTGAAATCTCCTGAAGGAATTTCAGCATTTGGAGAAGTTACTACTACACCTTCTCCCAAAAGAACACGCATTTCATCAAATACTTGCTCCATGCTTGAACCTACATTGGCATCTCTTACAAGTGCAGATAACTCAGAGAACTTGTTATCTTTTAATTGATAAATAACTTCATCACCTTCTATACGAGTTGATGATGTTGCATTAGGGTTTACTTCAATTTTGTACTTCCCTCTGATACCTCTACCTGCGAGGATTTTTACTGTTTGTAATGTTGTCATGTTTTTCTTGTTTTTAAAATGTTATTAATTAATTAAATTGTTGCATCGGAAAATCTTTCCTTGATTACTTTTTCAACGAAAGCTAATTTCTTGTTTAGAACTTCAAGCTCTGTTGCAGCTATGAGTTCTTTTAGGTAGTCATAGGGAATTTGCTTTTGGAAGTGTTTAATATCAGCTTCCTTTTCTGCAATTTGACCTTTTATAGAAAGCTTTTCTTCATTTAGTCTCAAATGTGCTCTCTGTGCAATGAGCTTCAAGTTTTCTACTTTAGCTTCTTTTTCATCTTTAGAAATCAATTCTAAATAGGTTTCTTGTTTGTTTACTTGTTCCATTTTGAAATGTTTTTTTTAATAAATGTTTCTAATTCTTGTTTACCTTTTTTCTTTAATAAATCAGAAGGGTCTTTGATACCTTCATTCAAGAGATTTTGGTCCAGTACAACACTACAAGCAAGGTTAGGCTTTATGTCATTTATAATATCTTTTACTAAGTTGCTTGCTCCAATACCTGTAGCATCATTATCAAACCAGACTATTACTTTGTATTTTTGTTCTATGAGTTTTTCTAATATGAGTCTGTTTGGTACTTGACCCTCATTTTGAAACCAACACACATTCAATCCTTGATTTTTAAGCACTCTATAATCTTTATATGACTTGGTGATAATTAACATACCTTTATTTTTAAATCTTCCGCCAATATCATTTTGATTACAGTTAGTAAACCATTTATGTTCCTTGTCATAAGGTGAATAGATTTTCTTTTTGTTGTCTTTAAAATCTGTATATGCGTAGGATTGTTTAGTATTTACTGTAAATGGCTCTAAAGTATCTCTTTTAAAGCTCGAATAAGCATAGATAGGATAAACTTTATCTTCTTTTAGTTGTTCTCTATTTATTTGGTAAGAAGACCAAAATTTAGCATCTAACTTATTCCAATCTCTTATACTTATGAAAATATCTCTACTTGCTTTTTGAGTATTTGGGTTTTTGTATTTAACGATTGGATTATTACTAATTAATTTATTATCTAATATAAAATACTCAATGTAGCTTAAAGTTTCTTCAAAAGATAAATTGAGACATACTTTTATGAACTCTATACAGTTTATACCTGATTTAAATGTAGCCCAATCATGAAAATATAAAATACCATTGTTATCATATAAAAAATAGCAACCAGGTGTCTTATCTTCTCTATAAGGAGCTATATACTTATCATGTATATTGATGTCCTCTTTTATAAAGATACCAAAGATATCCTTCTGATAATTAAAGATATAGTCAAAATCTAAGGTACTATAACCATGTTTATAACCAAACATAATTTTTTGGCTACAAAGTTAGTAATTTATTTTAGAATGGAAAATCCCCATCTAAATTTTCTCCTGTACTTTCTTCAATTGCTTCAGGAGCAGCACTTTGCTCTACTTCATCATCAGAGAGAACTAATTGATTAAATAAAGAAGTATTGAATAGATACTTACCATTGCTTTCAGACCTTCTGATAGGGTGCTTTTTGCCATCTTCAGTAACATACTCAAGTACATACTTTTCCTTGTCAAAATGTTCTTTAAAATCACCCTCTACATGAGGTACAAAAGTTTTACCCCAATAAGCTGTACCAAATATTGGAACTTCAAGGAAAGCTTGTTTATATCCTTGAGGAACTTTCTTTTGATACTGCATAAAAAGGTCTACCTTTACATTACCTACTTTACCTGTTTTATTGATGGCATTAGCTATAACAGTAATATAGCTTTTCCAGGAATTAATAGGTTGTTTAAGAAGTTCTTTTAGGGCTTCTCTATCCATAAAACATTCTGCAAGTTCACAAATTTGCATTTGAGTTACTTCAGCTTGTTTCTGGTACATTTCTTTACTGTTCTCAAAACTTGTGTTCTCTTTAGGTTCAAAGAAAGTAAAGAAACCATCTTTTTCTGCACCATCTAATCTGTAATTTACAGATAGTACATCAAGACCATTTTTTGTTTGTGTTACTTCTACTTTAGTAAAAGTAGCATTTTGGTTGAGACCAAATTTACCAAAGCTTCCTGAGAACTCTTTGGCTTCTTGAAATCCAAAATTCATATGTGAATAATTTATAAATTAATTACGCAAATCTTGTAGGACCTCCATATACAAAAGTATTAGAAGGTACTTCTTCTACACTTTGTTGAGCTAAAGCTTCTACTTCAGCTTGAGGTTCTGGAATGTCTTGTTCTCCTTCAGGATTAATGACTTCAGGTTCTTCTTCAATAACCCATAAAGGTTTCCTGAATTTTCTAATCTCAAGACCTAAAGTCTTTAGGACATTTTTCATCTGAGCTACAGGTAGTCCATAATGCTCTGCAAGCTCTTTCATTTTCATGCCATTGTCAATTTGTTCTCTGAGAACACTTGGCTTGATTTTAACTTGTTCCATTACTTTAAAGTATTAATATAATTATATATTCTGTTTAATTCATTTACTTCAGTAGGTTTAGGTAGTTCTGAGAAGTAGTCTACAGCTCCTAAGAAGAATAAAGGTACTTGTACTCCAGCTTCACCATCTCTTGATTTAAGTATTTGCATAGCTCTGTAATGATTCTTTAGTTTTGTAATGTCATATCCTCCATGATTTGTTATTTTATATCTATAAGGAGCAAATAATGTCAATACATAAGAAGCATCTCTTGTACAGGTTTTAGAGTCACCAAAGCTTGAAATTGAGGGAGTTAGCTTTTCTTCAATAGATTTTCCAGCTACATTGTATTGTACTGTCTCAGCATCTAAAGCAAGCTGTTGTACTCCAACTACAGTAAATCCAAACTTATCTCTAAGCCTTAAAGCATACTTAGAAGAGAATAAATCAATTGCACTCTTTAAACTTTCTCCTTTTTCACCACTTAAAAGATTATAATTATCTACAATAACTATAACATAATGATTTGGGTGATAAGTTTTATAGTACTTTACTTTAGAGAAAGCTGTTCCAACACCTTTTCTTATGTTCTCAACCTATTCTTTTGTAAGAGGTTTATCATTTTTATCATAATAAGTACCTATACTTAGAGCAAAGTCCCTACATTTCTTGAATATACCTGTAGGATTAGTAATATGAGTTATGATATGTACTTTTTCTAAGAATTTATTTATATGTTCCTTAGCTTCTTCTACATATTTTATAATCTCGTTAGATACAGTATTCAATCTTCCAATAGATTGTAAGTCCTTTACACTTACTATTTTCTTGTACTTATGGAATATGTATCTTGAAATCTCACTCATTATTACTTTTTCTTCACTCTCCTCTAAAGAGAAATCAAGAATATCAACTTTTATGTCCTCTTGAGTACTCTCTATATAAGATAGGACATTATGAATAAAGAAGTATCTTACAAACTTAGATTTACCTATAGAAGTTCCTGCACCTACTAAATAATAAGAAGCTTTCTCAACACCTGGAAGATAGCCTTCTAATCTCTCAAATCCAGCAAAAGGAATACAGTTATAGTTCCCTTTATCATGGTTTTGTTTATTAGTTTTTATCTTCTCTAATACTGTTTCAAAATTCATTATTCTACAATTTTATTTACATCTACATCTTCTAAAAACTTCTTTGTCCATAACTCATCTACAGTATCTTTGAGATAAAGGATATAAACATTAAGTATTTTACCTTGCCTTTTTAGTAATCCTCTACTAAGTTTTTGATAAGAATACCCTTGATTATTACTATCACATTGAATAATTACTACATTGTCAATATTCTTATAAGTAACACCAACAGTACCTGTCTTAACCAAAGAAAGTTGGTTTATTTTACCTTCTTGAAAAGCCTTTAAATCTTTGTCAGAAGTCTTACTATTATAAGAAGGATAACCTAATAGTTTAGCTTGTTCTGTATTGGAACAAAATATTAGAGTTCTTTCTTCTTCTTTTAGAGATTGTAGTAAAGACAAAGCAGCAAAAAGCTTAGTAGGAGCATTATAAATCAAGTGCATTCTTGAGGTGTATAAAAACTTATTTATTGGTAAATGTAATCTTTTTTTGTACTCAATTACACTGGTAAGGTAACAATACTTCTCAAACTCTGTTTGCATAAATTTCCTACCTTTTAAGCCTGATTCAATGAGTTTATCTTTACTGTTGAGTTCTAAAGGAATAAGTTTTATCTGATAATCACTAATAATGTCTGTATTAATAGCATCATTAATAGACATTTCTACTAAAGTTGAGAATTTGAGTTTTTCAAGAAGTTCTCTTTTATCTTTATGTTTGCTTTGGGTTCCTGTAAGTCCTAATATTGTTTCTACTTTTAAATCCCCTGTGAATAAACCTACAGAATTATTAGGTGAGAATGATTGTATCTCATCTAAAACCATAAAGTCATAAGCTCCTTTTTCTTTATGTAGTGAGTTATAACAAATAAATTTAGTTACTTTTAAAAGCTCTTCTGCACTCCATTTTTTAAACTCTTCAGGTGTTCCTTTATCTCTAAGCTCTTTATTAGGAGTAACCCATAAAATAGACTTGAAATTGTGTTTTTTCATTATCTCTATGGCAAGTTTAGTTTTACCTACTCTCATACCAACAAGAATGAGTTGATTTTTTCCAATTTCAAACTTATTTAGGGCTTCTTCTAATATTAATTGTCTTGGGTCTCTATCCATTCGTAATAATCATCTAAAGGTTTTTTAGCTTCATCTTTAATCAAAGAAACTATATCAAAGTCATCAGTATAAAATTCATCACCAGAGTATTTACCATAAGCTGTAAATCTTAGAGAATTGTAACTGTATAATTCATATTTATATAACTCTAATCTTGCTTCTGGTGTCAGTAACTTTTGTAATTGTTCCTCAGATAAATCAATGATATAAGGCTTCTCAAGATTGTTTTCATCTTCTGTAATTACTTCTTCATCAAAACAGTAAAATTCTACAATAGAAGTATAAAAGCACATTTTACAAAAGCTATTCATAATACCTCTTGAATCTTTCATTAGATTACCAATAGCTTTTTGTTGTTCTTGTATTCTACCTATTGTGTTACCATCTATTTTGATGAGAGCATAATCACAGGTGTCCCAATCACTATCTGTAAAAGCTTTTACTATTATGTATTTCATGGTATGTATAGATTAGTTAGACAATCCTTTTTTACTTCAACATCTTTTAATGATTCACCTTTTATCTTTTCGTATGTTTGTATGTTGAATGGGGTTGCAAATATATGAAAACCATTTTTACTTTTCAAGAGACCTTTTATTTTATTTTTACACATCTCAAGAGGTTCACAACGGTTTATAACATATTGTACTTTACCTAAAATATCAGTGTCTTTTGTATCAATATCTATAATCCAGTATTTTTCAATACCTAAAGATTTATCTATTGATGTAGCAGCAGTACAGCTGGTAAAGAGTTTAGATATTACTCCTTCATAAAAGTCCTCTTCTATATATCCTGATAATTTTCTAAGCATAGCATGAGTTACTCTCTTTAAACTTTTCGGGTTTAAGTCAATCATAGCTCTTGCATTTAGAGTATTACATATAGGTATAATTTCATTTTCTAACTTATATTCTAAGTAATCTAAACTCTTTACCACATAGGATTTTACAACATTAGAGTTCTTATTAATATTACTAACCTCTTTTTTTCTTTGCATTATCTCTACATGAAAGAATAAATCAGGATTATCAATATTAAAAACCTCTATTAATCTAAACTTTAGATTTTCAAGATTGTTTATCATCTTCTTTATCTAATGCTATAAGTCTCATAATATTAAACAACAAGGCTTGTGTTGTTGATGAATGTGCATTAATTGTTATGAAAATCTTCTCAAAAAAATTTTTTTCTGAGAAATCTTCATAATCTGTATGAATAGCTTTTGCAAGCATTTCTGCTGATTCTTTCAATAACTGAGCAGAGCTGTTTAAGATTTGTAATTTTTCTTCTTTTTTCATATTTTTAATATTTAAAATTTATTTCTAATGTTTTACTATTTTAGTCATTCTTTCTAATACATCTTTTGAAGTATGACCATCAAATTCAAATAATGCTTTTTCTGTTTCTTCTACTTGAAACAAATCCCAATCTTCTTTCTTATAGTGATTAGAAATTTGTCCTGTAGGTAGCATGGCTGAAACAATAAACCAATCATCACCTCCAAAACACTTTTCACCATCATTATGTCTCCATGATTTATGAACTTGGTATTTTCCTTGCTTATACCATTCATTAAATAATAATGCATTATACAATTTTCTGAACTCATACAGTTCATCAAAAGTGTGATAGCCATCAGAAATCTTTCCTGTGTGTTGCATTATGAATTTCCACAATTCTTGTAAATCTAATTTTTTCATTATGAATCTTTCATTAAATCATTTTTAGTCATGTAAATTTCGTCTACTTCATTAAAATAGCATGATGCTCCTATATATTTACCTTCTATACAAGTAGCATTCACATCTTTTATAATGTATTTTCCAGTCTCTCCATCTCTTTTTAAAAGAATAGAGTCTGTTTGAAACCTATTTATTTTATTCCATGCTATAGCATAAAAATTGTCTAACAAAGCTGCTTTAGAAGACATATTATCTAAAGTAAATTCTTTATATTTGAGCATAATTATAGGTTTTTTCTTGTATTTCCATAAACCTACTATTACACAAATTAAAAAAATTATTATTAGGATAAGTATATAATTCATATTAAATATCTTTTAATTCAACATTATCCTCTACATATTGCCTTAGACTAATAAAACCCCTTAATTGTTTATTGTATCCATGTGTTTCTTGAGGAATTGCAACTATATAGTCTTCTCTTTCTATTTTACCTTTAATCCAACTTCTATATTCTTCATCAGTCATACACTTAGCTATATGTCCAAAGCAACTCCAATGTCCTGAGTTTTTTAGTCTCTCGTACATTTCTTGAGCTTTTTCTGATGTAATAGAATTTTCATCGCCAATCTTAGTATAAGATATTTTTGCGGTAAGACAAACTGATTTCTTAATCATATCAGCAAAAAAACCAAATTCTTTTCCATTAAGAATTTCTTTAGCAAATGGTATATGCCAACAATCCTCTTCCAAAATATTAGGAGTAGATTCATTCAGAGCATCATACATCTTCTCGGCTAAGTCCATGAAATGAATTTCTGCTTGTCCTTTATTGTGTTGTAGCCACCATAAATCATTCTGATTTTCGCCTGTAAAAAAGATATTATTTTCTTTAAAGTATTTGATAATTTCTTTTCTACTCTTACCTTGATAATTTTGAAAATGTAATCCATTATCTGTTGAATAATCTACTTCATACAAAGGACATCTTTGTTCAAACAAATGTTCAAAGGATTCACGAGTCCCGGTGCAAAGTTGTGTGATCCAGGTGTATGGCTCGACAGTTCTATTTATAATTTGCTTCGAAACACCGTGCTCATACATATCCTCTGCAACAGCTAATGCAGACTCTATAGCGCAAGACCACATATATTTACAGTGTTCGATGTCAGACTTATCTGTAAAATACTCAGTTCCTTGCATACCTTTGTGACATTTTTGATAGGCGATGGGGTAGAAAGGGTCATCTTCTATTACTTTAAGCATTTTCTCAAAAGGTATGGCACGGGAGTTGTGAACTACTACCCCATTGGCTATGAAATTATGATATTCTCCGTCTACTTCTATATCATAGGTATCCATCTCACCTAGATATTCAATATTTGTAATTCTCATAGGTTCATATATTTCATACTCAAGGTATTTTATATCAGAATAACTACCTGGTACATAAATATTTCCTGAATTATCTACTTGTAAGTTTTTATAACTATAACCTTTCCTTTGAACAGAATCAATTCCAACAAAATAGGTATTCATAATTTTTGAATCTATCAAAACATTACCATTTTCTTGTTTTATGTTGAAATCTTTTAATGTTACAAACTCATTATTATATTCATTTGATTTTAATAATCTGTGATTTTCTGTACAATCAAGACAATAACCTGAGTAAAATGTAATCCTATAGACAGGTTTTACTCCTGAATGAAATACCTTACTTATATCTTGTAATAGGAAGCTGTAGTCTTCATTAAAAGAGACTATTTTTAGATTTTGATTGCTGTTTTCAAACAATTTTTTTATCTGTATCTCTTTGAAAGATTCTCCATCATAAACAAGAACAAGGGAATTGCCACTCAGGCATGAGCTGGTATTCTTCTCAATTTGCTTGTAGGTATTAACTTCGCTAAGGATAATACGAGGAAACGTAAGTTTATAGGTGATAATCTCATCACCTGTTCCAGCTCTTTTAGAATGAGCTACTATTTCTGCTTTGATTTTATTCATAATTACAATTTGTATATTTCTATTATATGAATGAAAAATAGAGTTAAAACTAAAGTAAATAGTATGTTTTCACATATAAACAAACCCATCATATTATCTTTATAGGCTGTCATCATGCCTGAAAATATAAAAGAGAATGCTACAGTGAAAACAACAATTAATAGTACAAACAATAGTATTTTTGCAAGTTTATCCTTCATCGGAATATCTTGTTTAATTAAATGATCTTAAAATCCAATAAATAACATATATTAATATTCTTGTACACAGAGGTACAACAATTAAGATTGATAATATCTCAAAAGTTAAATGTAAGGTAGTCTTTGTATCATTAATTATAGACTTTACGACATCTATAATTAAATAAATATCGAAAATAACTGCAACTATTGCTATTATAGCAGTTATTACCATAAATATAAGCTGTTTCATCTTATTTTATTCTTTTATTATTTAAAGCCAAGTAATTCATAGGGGTCTAAGGAAAGAGTTGGCACGGCATCTAATTTATTCCAATCGTAGTACTCGTCTTGTATCAATTTAACACCATCTAAATCATACCTATCCTCATTTCCTAAGGAATCTGAAATGATTACTTCATTAAAACAGGGGTCGTATTTGACTATTAAGGTTTCTCCTTTATGAAATATTTCATCATAAACTTTCATCCCCTTTTTAAATTTCGTATCCATCTTTTATCTTTTGTTGGTACATAAGGAAATAATGCTAAACTAATCATAGCTATAATACTCTCTAAGTTCTCTCAATTCCTCAATGAACTGCTCTTTAGCATTTATGTAAGCATCATTACTCCCCTCATCGTAAGAAGAATAACTTTCAAGAGAATAATTCTTCTCGGTATTAATTCTTCCTTCTGTATTGTAATGCTGTCTGAGTTCATAAGTGTACTTATTTATAAGCTCTGTTATTTTATCTACTTTTGCCATTATAATTCAAATTTTATAGGTTGGATATCCGTTACTTCCTCATTAGTAATATGATTGTCTTTGAAGTACTCCTCCTCAACTAACCATTGATCTACATGATTCTTAGGATTAAGAGCAATCATATCTCCTATTTTGGGAGATTGTTTAAAAATTCTGTCACTCTCACTAATACTTACTTCAAAGTGATCAAAATTCTTTGCTGTAATTTTTCCAGTTTCTTTAAATTCCTTAATATCTTCTTCAGTAACAGGAGTTACAAAGGATAACTGAGTTTTTCTTTTTACTGCTTTAAATTCTATATACATAACTTAATTATTTAAACATGTCTGATATTTTCTGCATAAGAACTAAGAATCCAAATCCACCTAAGATAAGAACTGGAATAATTAAAGATTCCAATGTCATATCTAAAGTGGATAAGGTATTATTGTGAGTAGCTTTCTGTACATCCAAACTCACATAAATGATGATTACACATGCTTCTATACAGTACAGCACAAATAGAAACATCATAAAGTCGTCTACAAATTTATTTCCTTTACTCATAATAATGGTTTTGCCTTATTTAATAGTTCTTCTTGCTCTTCTTTGAATCTATCCCTTATTTCACAAGTTTTAAATCTCAGAATATTTGACCCATCCACAAAATAACTGTAATTAGCTTTCATACTACCTTCATTGTAATAGTCTCTGAGGATGATTAATTTTCTTAGAGCTTCGAAAGCTTCATAAATTTCTTTGGAAGGATAGGTTCTTTCATCCTCAAATACGGTTTGATAATTTTCATTATTATCTAACCAATCTAAAGCTTCATCAAATTCAGGTGCATGTGATTTTTGTTCGAAACCTTCTATTTGCACCTTATAGGGTTTTGTTGATAGTGTTGGCTTTTCTTTATAAAGGGTTGTTCTACCATCTAAAGAATAACTCATTTCTATGTATCCAAATACTACTTTTATACAATCTTGATACACTTTTATTACCTTTCCTTCTTCATCAGGATAAAAAATTTGGTCATAGACCTTCATTCCTTTTCTAAATACTGTCATTCCTAATCTAATTAATAGTTACTAAAATTTTGATAAAACAATCTCCGTCTTCTTCCCTAATTGAATAGGAAACTTCGGACTCAAAACAAGATACATTATCCAGAAAGTCTCTAAGAACACTACCTTTTACAAAGTCATCAAAATAAAATGCTCTTATGTTATCCTTATAATTAAATAAAGTGGAAGCATCTTGGATAGACATATACGAAAAACCCTCTAACTGTCTTGCATAAGATTCTAGTTCTTTAAATTTAGCTTCCACTTTATTTTCTTTTTCTAGATAATTATCCAAGTCTTTGCTGTTTATTATTTTTAGTGTCATAATAAAGGCTTTGCTATTTCTAATAGTTCTTTCTGTTCTTCTAAGAATTTGTCTATAATATCTTCTGATTTAAAAGTTAATACTCTTTGGTTATAGACATGATGTCTTTTACAAATTTCCACACCCTCTAACTCTATAGAATACTTAACAGTACTGTCACTCCAATCGGGCTGCCAACCTTCGTTGTAATAGTCTCTAAACCAAATAAGTTTAGCAAGAGCTTTAAAAGCTTCTGCTATTCTCTCATCAGGAAGCTCTATTTTGTGTAATATAGAAATGTATCCGCCATTAATTAATGAATCCATTCTAACATTATCGTATGTTGGTGTGAATTTCTCTTGTTCAAACCCTTTTAACTCTACTTCATAGGGCTTTATGGATAAGGTTGGTATAGAACATAATCCAAAAGAACCGTCTATGTGATAAAAATAATCATCTCCCTTAAAAACAACTCTTACATACCAATATCCATCAACATCTCTTTCTATTTCAGTTACTTTTCCCTTTGAATCTGGAAAATTTACTTGGTCATATACTTCTTGACCTACTTTAAATATTGTTTTCATAAGTTACCTATTTTACAAAGTGTTATTACAAGTATGTTTTTATAGATAAAAGCTTTTATAATTGGACTTTTACATATATCTAATTGTTTTATACAAAAAACCAACATATCTAATACTTTATTCTTAGATATTTCCTCATTGGAATAACTTTCTATTTTTGATTTCAAATTATATCTATTTTTAGTTTTGTAGATATAATCATATAAAAGGTTTCCACTTTTAATATTAAGCCCATTAGTTGTCAAAATAATAAGCTGTGTAAAAAGAAGATTGTTTAAATTACAATCATCTTTTTCTTTCAATCTTTCTAATATCTCTATTAACTCTTTATTAGACTTTAGTTTATGCCAACTAAACAAACAATTATTAATAACAGGTATGAAAGAATCTTTAGTTATTTTCATATAATTCAATTAGTTTATTGACTAATTCTTCTCTTGCTTCCTCATATTTTTCAAAATTCTTATAGTTAGCAGAGTAAAATAGTACATCACCAGATATGTTTCTTATCATATATCCATAGTTGTAATGTGTTTCATCATGAAGACCAAAATCATCATACTCTATTGTTCCTATAAGTCCTCTATCTCTAAACCATTCAAAAGCTGTTTCATAATCAAAAATAGAAATTTTTTGCAAAGAATCATTATAATTCACAAACTCCATATTTTTATGAGTTCCTTCATAATTATTCTCCATTTTATCTAATTCAAAATGAAAAATACCAGGGTTTCTCTTATAAAAATATAGAAAACATCTTTCTTTGAAACCTATATTTTTCATCTTCTCAGCTAATTCAGTAGTTATAAGGTTTTTTAGAAACATTTTATTATCTTCTTTTATATACATCTCTACTCTTTTTTATAAACTTCAATTAATTTATTAACCAATGCTTTACGAGCTTCTTCATAGGTTTTAAAATAGCTTATTCCTGTTTGTAGTAGTATACCAAATATACTTATTTTAAACATATCATTATCAGAAGTATATTCTATGTGGGAATGGAAGCCTTTACTTTTGAACCATTCTAAGACTTGTTCCCAAGTTGGAATTGCAGTTCTCAAAACAAAATTCTTGTATATATCTAATTTATCTTCTAAATCTTTATTGCTTACAAGTTCTACATCTTCTAATAAAACAATAGCTTCAGAATACATTTCTTCTTTAAAATTTATAAAATTATAGTCTTCTGAATGTGTTTCAACATTTTCTACTAAACAAGGTTCATTAAATCCTATTTCTTTAAGTTTTTTTGCTATTTCTATTGGCACAAGCCATGTTGGATAATTGTTCTTTTGCATGTTCTATTTGTTTTTTGTGAAGTTCATAATCTGTAATGATATTTTTGAAATTTGAGTTCTCATCTATAATCATTTCACTATAAGAGGTTTTAAAAGTAGTTAAAAAGTGTTGTATTACATTGTTATATAATTCAACTTTGTATATTTCACCTACTTTATTTTTCATCTCTACTATATATAATTCGTTGTTATAGTTTACAACAGAGGTGATTTCCACACCTCTGTTTTTTAAATCTTTATAACCTCTTATATATTTATAAAGTATTGTTTCCCAAAGTTCTCTGCTTTCTTCATTCATGAATATTTCCTATTATTTGTACTTTAAAGTATTCTACATTTTCTTTAGTTACAGAATATGTATTATAATCTACACTACCCTTATCATACCTAAAACAAAAACAGCAATATTCTTCTTCAAAAGTTACAGAAGCTTGTTTATCTACAATTTCAAGATATACTATATCTCCTTCATAAATTTCTTTATTATTTATATCATATAGACCAGTGAATTGACCTACCGATTCAGGTATGACATGTTTCCCATTTATGAATAGTCCCTTCTCAGGAAATTCATACCATGAAAGATAGCCATATAACCACTTATTAGTATTTGAGTCTAAACCTCTAAAACTTATTATTCTCATATTAATCAACAATTTCAAAATGTGAATCATCATCTATAATAAAAATTTCAAGTATCTTTCCTTCATTTACATTCTCAAAATCATCTTGTAAGATATAATTCTCTTTTAATTTAAGAATCTGCTCATCTCTATTTCCTACTACTTCATAAGTAAGTTCTTTAACTACTTTACAAGTAGAAACAGCTCTAATTTTTACTTTTTTCATTATTATTTTTATTATTATCTTCAAAGAATGCTTTATGAAATATACCTCCTATACCAAAAATCACTATATATAAACCAACAAGAAATATAATTGCAGCTACTATATTAGGAATTAATTCTTTCATTCTGTTTTTCTTTATAAATTTTAATTAATTCTTTTAAACACTCTCCTCTTGCTATTTCATAAGAAATATAATAACTACTATATTTTTCCCAAGCAAAATCATGAATTATTTCATATAGATAACCTATTTTACACTTTAAATCAGGGTGAAATATATAGTCTATATTTGCTTTATAACCTTTATTTCTAAACCAGGAAAAAGCTTGTTCAAAAGTAGGTAAATCAGTAAAAGGACTGTTTGGCATGTTTCCTCCAATTACAAAATCTGAAATTAAAGGTTCATTAGAGGAACCATTCTTTAAACAAGCTGTAATTCCAATACCTTCTGAATAAGAAAATATACAAGATTCATCAAAACCTAAGTCTTTCAATTCTTTGGATAGTTCTAAAGGAACTAACCAATCAGGGTATTCATTCTTTTTCATCTTTTATAGCTTTAGATGCTTCTTCAAAAGTTTTATAGATTTCATTAGTGTTTCTATACCAATGACTTTTAGAGGTATTTGGTTCTTTTGTTAAATCAAGCCAAACAGTTGTGTAAGACTTTTCTTTAATAGTTTCACCATCTAATTCATACCTCTTTTCCTCATTAATTACAAATAATTTACCTTTTATTACTTTTTTATACGAAGCTTTACTATCTTTTTCAAAAAACTCTTCTATAGTGTAAAAATATTTACCTAAATCTCTCTTTGTTATTCTCATTTTACTCTATTGTTTTACAATTATTTTCAATACTTTCTTTTATAACTTTGGTTATTTCTTTTAAATCTATTACATTACTAATATAACATTTCTCTAATTTGAAGAGTTTTCCAAAAAGTGGGTAATAAAGATAATCACAACCATTTATATTCATTGAAAAAGGTTCTTTAGAATGTTTTATCTTACTAAATAAATCTTTTAAATCATCTTCAGTTGGTTTCATTCTAATCCAAGTATTTTAATTTGTTCATCTGTTAGTGGTTCACAATAATCCCAATCATCACCTTCAGAATCATAAAAATTTCCTTTTTCATCTATACTACTAAGTATACACAAATAAAAATAATCTTTATCGTATTTATGTTTAAATCTACACCATTTACCTATGTATTGTGAAAAGTCTTTTTTATGTATTTGAGTAAAACCTTTCAATGTATACTCTGTAAAAGATAATAGTTTTGAAGCTACTTTTTTTGAATAATGTACTTCTTCTCCATTTTCAAACTTTACATTACAAACTAAATTTTCATTTTTTTCTTTTTCCCAATCAGTAGAATACAAATAATTAATTATTCCCCAACTAAATCTTATATCAAAGACTTTGTCACCTTTTTCAAATATTGTTTTCATTATAAATTAAGTATTTTAATTTGTTCTTCAGTTAATGGTTTAAAATTCTTGTAAGATTCATCCTCACAACTTTTAAAAGGATATATACTATCCTTTTCATAGCTATAGAGTTTGCCAATTCTATTTGTATTTTCAAAATCTTCTATATCATCATAAAATACACCCCAAGTACCAAAGTATTCACTATAATCAATAATAGGTTCTTGAGTAAAACCTTCTAATGTATATTCTTTAGTTGCTAAAGTTGGTTTATCAGTAACTTGTTCACATATAGTTCCATTTAAATGATACCAAATTTCTTCTTTTGGTTTTTTATCAAAGAGTACAGAAATATATTTTGTCTCTATCTTTTTTATTGTTCCCCAACCAAAGAAGAAGTCAAATACTCTTTGGTCTACTTTAAATTTTGTTCTCATTTTTTACCCTTTTAGACTATCATAAATATTGTTTATTTCTTCACATATTTCAGAAATATCATACATTAGTTCTTGTGTAGATTTATCTGATGTTAGTTCTTTAAAATCTTTTTTTTTAAAGTACTCTTTACCCTTGTCATTAAGAGTTTTAAACTCTTGTAAAGTTTCTTTTACTTTTATAGAAGCTTGTTTTAAGTCTTCTAAGTTTTTTATTATTTCTTCTTTCATATACTTTCTATTATATTTTTTACTAATTTATCTGTGTTTTCTGAGAGTTTTTTGGATATTATCTTTAGTATATCTAATGACAAATCTTCATCTACACAAAGTGTAAAATACTCTCCTATTTCATTGAAGAAAGATACTTTACCTTCATACCTATCTTTTTGTTTTTCTTCTTCTTTCTCAAAAGAGTAACCTTTTTTAAACTCTAATGAAAACTCTTTCAATTTAAAATTCTTATTCATAATTAATGACATTCTGCGTAATTAACCCCAAAGTCTGCACTTACATCCATTGGTATTGGAAATTTTATTTTATTATTTACTCTTGAAATACACTCTTTTAGATACTTTAATATACTATCTTTAGAGATGTTTTTGTTAAAATAACATAAATACTCATCATGTATCTGAAGCATTACTGTATTTACTTTTTTTCTTACTTCTTGTAAGTAACAATCAAATACAAATACAGCAGTACTTTGATTCAATGATGAAAATATATCTTTAAAATACCTAAGTGAAATCCAAAAGTTACTTACAGGATTAAGTATATACATAGTATCTACAGTTTGTAAGAAACTATTTTGTAATTTTTGACACCTATTCTTTTCTTTCTTACTATTATCTTTAGGTAAAAAATCTACTGTCTTATATACTTTTACTTCCCCTGTTTTGTGTATTACTTTCAATAAGAGGTCTTTCTCTACATCTAACACAGATTTATTCATAGTCCAATAACCATCTAATATAGTCTCTGCTTCTTGTTCTGTACAATCTAAGTTTTTAGCTAATGTCTTAGCTCCAACCTTATATACAGAAGCAAAATTTACTGTTTTAGCTTTACCTCTTATTGATTTTAAAGTGGAAAATTCTTTCTTATCTTCATCTGTTTTATTCTCTTTACTATCTAATTCTTTAAACCTATTAGCTTGTTCTCTTGTCATTAGATTTACAAAAACAGCTACTTCTATATGTGGGTCAAATCCTGGTACTCTCATTTTAGTTACATACTCAGGGTCAAACTTATACATATAATTTTGCTTTGTTGTATCTTCAGCAGCTGATAAATCAGAACCACATAATATAGTATTTTCTTTAGGAGAAAGAATTAAACCTCTAATCTCTTTACCATAAAAGGTATTTGGTTTAGGTAAATTACTAATAGGTTTTCTGTGTAGAAACCTAAAGGTATTAGATAAACCTCCAGCAGTAGCATAAACATAATTATTTTTGTCCATACTTTCCATAAAAGACTTAAACACTCCTATCCTATGAGTTATTAAAGAAAGGTCATTAAACAGCTCTATTTCTGGTACTATTTCTATTAATTTTTTTACAGAATTACATATTTTACCATTATCATCATAAATCTGTTCTACCTCTTTTTTAGTACCTTTTTTCTTATCTTTTACTGTTTTATAAGTACAAGGTATCCAACCTAATGAGTAAAACCATTTTTTTACCTGGTCTACACTTCTTGGATTAGGTTCTTCCTCTTCACATATTAAAGTAACTATTCCTTCATAATCTTCAGGTAATTCTTGTTCCTCTAAAAGAGCTAACCACTTTTTACCTGCTTCACTTAATGAACCATCTTTCTTAGTCATTTTATTGGGTTTAGTTACCTCTTTGTATTTATATACTTTAGGCATTACTCCCTTTAGAATTTCTACTTTTTCATTATAGATTGTCTCAAGCTCATCTAAAGATTTGTAAAGTAATTTTATATCTACTTTTATCTTTACTTCTTCTTGCTCTCTTAGACAATCCATTTTGAAGTTTAAATAGTTAATGATTCTTTCTTTATCTTCTTGTTTAGGATATAGTTTATGAAGAAAAGGTATTTGCTTGTGAAATAATCTCTGATTAATCTCAACATCTTCATTGCATCTATGAATATATTCCTCAATAGTGAGATTACTCCAATCAGATATTTTAGGTTTAGGTACTCCAAATTCTTCTCCAAAGGATTCTAATCCATGAGATTTTCTCCCTATATATAAATACCATGATAATCCCATAGTATCTATAATTTTAAGTTCCTTTGGCTTTTTCCAACCTAATAGTTTTTTTAATATAGGTAAGTCAAATCTTATAATGTTATGCCCAATTAGTGTTTCTTGTTTATCCAAAAAGGTAATAATATCATTAGGATTCACTAAAGCTCCTTTTTCTAATAAAACACCTTTTTCATAAATTTGATAACAAAAACAATGTAATTTTGTTACCTCATCTAATAAGCCATCACACTCTAAATCAAATATTGTGTATGCCATAATTTTATTCTCTTAATCCTTGTTCAATAATATTTTGCATCATATTTGAATTAATAGTTCTTGTACCATCAAGATTATAATTAATACATAATCTCAAATCTTTTAGCTTATTCCATTTACCTCTTGCAAATAAATTAGGGTCTACTAAATAAACAGATTTTGATATAGGTATTAATATGCTTTCTTTTTTTAGCTTTGAAATAGCAACATCAATTGTTTCTACTTTTAATCCTGTGTCTTTAGCTATTAATTCTTTAGTGTCTTTTACGGATACAAACTTATTATCATATCCCATTCTAAGTATTATTGAATATAAAACTAAAGATACATTCTTTTCTAAAGAAAATATTCTCTTTATATCACTAAGATATAATTTTAGAAAGTCTGGCTCTGTAGATACTATTGCTGTTTTAGTGTTTCTGACTTTTACTACTTCACCTGTTTCATTGTCTATCTCAATAGTTTCTTCTTCATAAGTTACTTTTTTTAGCTTTTCTTGTTTAGGTTTATTCACCCTTTCTACTTTTTTTCTTTCCATATTAAGGTACTTTTTAAATTCCCTGCAAAGGTATGTTATATTTTCCACTTATGAAATCTCTTTAGTACAGTTTAACAAATCTCTTCAAGCTTATGGTAACCATAAGTCTAACTTATCATTACCATAAGTTGCACTTATGATAACCATAAGTTAGACTTAGCCTCAAATGGAATACAAAAGCCTGTATATCATTGGGTTATATAAAAGGTAAAGTGCAAAATTCCTTCTTTTATTATCTTTCTTATAAGATAAAATCCTTTGTAAAATAAAAAGGAAAGTGAGGTAATTAAAGGGTAGAATTAACTACCCTTTAATATACCAATGTTATGGCAATTTAGAAACTTTACTCCAAAGATACATTCACACATATCAGTTTCTTTAAGTCATAACACAGTGGAATCTTATACTTGTTCATCATTAAGTGTCAAGTTATTGACTAAAGAGATAATCCTGAAATCTTTTTCTGAACTATTACATATAAAGTAACTTTCAGAAAGTAATATATTATTCTCTCCTAAATCATAAATGACATATAATTTATGATAATCAAGTGAATCCTTACCCTTTCTTTTGATGAACTCTAATATTGCATCTCTCGTGGGTAATCCCTTAAACTCTAAGCCTTGCTTTATCTCTAAAATTGTCTTCATAATATACTATTTTGAAGTTGATGAAAATGATATATAAGCAAAAAATACAAAAAGTACTGTACTTATAACACCTGCTACTTCATTAGGAAATATACAAACTGAAGTAAAAGTCAATATTATCCAAATGATGAATAATATAAATTCTAAGTTTTTGTCACTATCACTCATATTAAAACCATTTAAATAATATTATTGAACCAGTTTGCTCTTCTATCTTCCTATTAATAGAAATAAAAGATTCTTCAGAGATATTTTTTCTCTGCTCTTTTGCTTTGTTAGTGTAATACTCACTTCTCTCTTTATTACCTAACTTTCCCATTACTACTGCATTATTTAAATACATGTAGTATTTTGTTTCTTCTTTCATGGTTGTTTAAAATTATTAAATAAAAAAGGCTTTTAGTACTGATATTTGCCTGTTGCAGTGTTTGTTCCACGATAGTATATAATAAGTATTATCCTTATTAGAAACTCAATGTAACCATCTTGTGGATTTTATAACATGCTATTGTTAAAACTAAAGTTGTTTTATAATATTAAACTATTTTATTACTACTATCTTCCCGTAACTTACGAGTACAAATTCTTGACTAAAAGCCTTATCCTTTCAGTAGTTTTGTATAAAAAAGTTTCAGGTACTCAGATATAGAGGCCTTTCCCCGAAACTAAAACATAAATACTACAAACTACCAATATTCCTTAAACCTCTTTAATGTATTTATGAAATCTTCTTTTATATCCTCTAAAAGAAGTATTACATCTTCATTCTTTAGGTATTCATCTTTATCTAATGTCATGGGATTATTTATATTGTCAATATAAATAACCTCATGTAAATCACTTAAAAAAGAATATTTATTACTTTTATGCTTTTTTAAGTAATTCAACAAAATGTTGAAATAGCCATTTTCCCCTTTATATTTAGAATAGCTTAATAATTGTTGTAATCTTATA
>ERZ773054.35-NODE-35-length-97192-cov-9.477954_pt1 | contig 97192 bp, 98 predicted proteins | sample MGYA00580630_ERZ773054 | MGnify/ENA primary metagenome ERZ773054 (study PRJEB29015, sample SAMEA2737994) | human oral metagenome | biome: human oral; feature: human-associated habitat; material: dental | place: China | collected 2115 ... | reverse complement strand
AAGGTATATAACATTCAAGCTGTGTAGCAGTTGCCCATATAAGGATGAGTTCTATGAGAGTTCTATGAGAGTTCTATGAGACTATATCAAATATTAGCAAGCTATATGTACAACTCGAATAGCAACTAATAACGAACCTTGAGAGCTTAATAACTACTCAAAAACTCTACCTAGGGGGAAGTCTGCCCATTTTTAGATGTATTAAGTCAGTTATAGCGTCATTGGTCAAGTTTAAAGATTTATAGCACGGTAATTAACTAAAATATTGTACCGTGAATAATTCAGGATAAATTAGACGAAGATGAATTCCGGCAGCAGCCTGATAGATATATATGTATAATGCACCCAAAAGCAAGCTTTCACTCGGTATATTATGCATATAATCTAAAGCACCTGAACTGCAACAGCTTTATAACTGAAGCAGGAGCTGTTATCGAGGGTTATGAACTTATATTAAATTATGAAACTTTTCACTGTTTAAGCAGTCTGATATATAAAGCTGCTTTTTTAATTTATCCTGAATCCGTGAAGTTAAAAATCTAACTTTTGCGAAAATACCTACAATACCGTGGCTTATTAAAAGTTTTATATTTTATTACAATTCACCTGTAGGGTGAAGCCATATCATGATATAATAGTCCTGTAAACCAATAGCTTCGAGAGAAAAATATCATGAATCATAACCATCATATTACACTTGAAAACAGTAACATAATTGTCAAATATACAAACGATCGAATCATTCCGGCAAGTGGTCTTGCTGTCGTAGGAGCACTACTTGGCAAAAACAATTTCACCAAAAAACTTAACAACATGGATGTGACTAAGAATCGTTCCCAGCACCAGATTAAAAATGGAGATATTATCCTTACATACATCGGAGAGATATCAAGCGCAGGCGCTTACATACTGTAATAAGTGACCTTACAATGATGGCAAGTCATATAACCGGCCATGTCGGGCAGCTTATTATGGGTTTATGAAAAAGCAATGTATGAAGGTATATTTTTGCTGATTTTTGTCGGGATAATGTAGCCATAAATGCATAACACATAATCACATAAGTCTTAAACAGGTTTTGTTTGCTGTACACTTTTTTGTGGATAACTGCAAAAAAATGGTGATAACATGCTGAAGTTTAATTTTTTTTAACTTGCCTATAATATTTTCAATGTATATAACCTGCATTTTTATGTGCTGGTTTTAAATAAAAAATTAACTTCACAGATTCAGGTTTAAGTACGAATTTATAACATGTAGATGAAATGCAATATATTTTAATGAGGGGCTTTAGTATCCAATATACACAAATATGGTCGGTATTGGGAGATACGGAAGTTATGGGGGAAAGCCGTTAAAAATTGCACTAAATGAGGCTAAATTTATTTTTATATTTGTATATTAATAATATTGATTTTTATTTGTGATATTTGTTAGATTTAAGCATGGTGTAGCAGAAGAGTATTCGTTTGTAATCAAGCTTATTTCTTGAATTTACTTTGACACTTCTGTAAAAAACGCATAAGAGAAAGGGAATCTATGAGAGCAAAAAATCTATTAAATATAGTAATACCTATGGTACTTACAGTTGCAGTAGTTACAGGTTGCGGAGCTAAAAGTGGAGGAAGTGAAAGTTCTACTACGGTAAAGAGTGCCAGTGTGACATCTTCATCTGCTTCTGAAGAAAGTAAGACATCAACAGCATTGAACTCTTCATCAAACACATCTTCTTCAAGTATGGTAAGCACTGCTTCTTTTCCTATAACAATGAAGCATGCTTATGGAGAAACTGTTATAAATGCAAAGCCTGAAAAGGTTGTTACCCTTGATTGGAATAATGCAGATGCAGTTTTAGCCCTTGGAATTGTTCCTGTAGGTACAGCTAGGGCAAACTGGGGACCTGTTACTGATAAGGGGCTTTTACCTTGGACTGAGGAGAAGTTTAAGGAGCTTGGAACTGATAATCCAAATGTGTTTAACGACCTTGAAGGCTATGACTATGAGGCTGTAGCAGCAGCCAAGCCTGACATAATAGTAGCTCCTTACTCAGGAATGGATGAAAAGGCTTATAAGCGTCTCTCTGAGATAGCACCAACCCTTCCATTCAGAGAAACAGCTTGGAAGACTACCTGGAGAGAACAGACAGTTGAGGCCGCAGAGGCTTTAGGACTTAAGACCGAGGGAGAGAAGCTGGTTGCAGATACAGATGCATTTATAAAAGAAAACTTCGCAAAATATCCTAATCTTGCGAACAAGAGTGTAGCAATATGTTATATCGATGCAGCTGACCTCAGTAGCTTTTCAGTTTATAGAACAGCAGATCCAAGAGGGGCATATCTTACAGACTTAGGCTTTACTTTTCCTGAAAAGGTAGAGGCCGAGGCAACAGATAAAAATGCATTTTATGTGCAGATATCTTCTGAACTGGCAGTTGATGCCCTAAGTGATACAGATATTATCATAACTTACGGTGATGATAAGACAGTTGCCGCCTTGCAAAAAGACGCAATCTTCTCTAAGATTCCGGCAGTCAAAGAAGGCAGGGTAGTGGTGCTTAATAGCAACGGAAATCTTGCAGCGGCCTGCAATCCTTCAGTGCTTTCTATAAAGGCAGAGCTTGTGAACTATCTTGAAGCAATAAATGCAGTAGTTAAATAAATAAAAAGGCAGGGTAAACATGGGAAATAAAAAGTTTGTATTTTCTATAATCTTATGCTTAGCCCTGCTTTCTATTATGGTAATATTTTCCATATCGCTGGGGGCTAAAAGTATAGCATTTTCTAAGGTTGCAGATGTTCTCCTTGGAAATGATCCGGATAGCCTTGAGGCTGCTATAATATTACAAAGAATTCCAAGAAGCGTATTTGGCATACTTGCGGGAGGAGCGCTTGGCATATCAGGGGCTCTTATGCAGAGTATAACAAGGAATCCTATTGCTGATCCAAGTATACTTGGCGTAAATACCGGTGCATCACTCTTCGTGGTTGTCGGTATAGCATTTTTTAATATTACTGTTGCCTATCAATACATCTGGCTTGCCATAATAGGAGCAGGAGTTACTGCAGTTTTTGTATACAGTGTAGCAAGTATGGGCAAAGACGGTGCTACACCGCTAAAACTGGCACTCTCGGGTTCGGCTGTAAGCATAGTCTTAGGTTCACTTGTAAGTACCATTATGCTACCAAATAACAGGGTAATGGAAGCTTTTAGGTTCTGGCAGGTAGGGAGCATAGGAAGTGCAACCTGGGAAAATATTATGCTCATTAGTCCATTCCTAATAGTGGGTTTTATCATATCAATGTTTATATCAGGGTATTTGAATAATCTGGCTTTAGGAGATGAAGCCGCTACGGCCCTTGGGACTAATGTAGTGATGACAAGAACCATAGGAGCACTTTCATCAGTACTATTATGTGGTGCTACTACAGCACTTGCAGGACCAATAGGCTTTGTAGGGCTTATCATACCTCATATTATAAGGCTGATATTTGGAAGTGAAATGAGTAAAATGCTACCTCTTTCTTTTCTGGGTTCAGCTATACTTATGCTTATTTCAGACATAATAGGAAGAATAATAAGCTTGCCGGGAGAGACTGAAGTGGGTATAGTTACTGCTGTCCTTGGTGCACCGGTATTCATTCTGGCCATTAGGAAAGGGAGGGTAAAGAGTCTATGACAGAGCTAAATGCAGGATATAAGAAAAGGACTCTTAGATGGAGGCTTGTTGTACTTGTCCTTCTTAGCATTACCCTTATTCTATCAGCCTGTGAACTTTGCTTTGGAAGTGTGTCCTATCCCATAGGAGATGTGATAAGGGTTTTACTTGGCGAAACTATTGATGGAGTATCTTATGCAGTAGAAAGTGTGAGGCTGCCGAGGATGATGGGAGCTGTATTTTCAGGGTTTGCCTTTGGAGTGGCGGGCTATGTATTTCAAACATTGTTACACAATCCGCTTGCTTCGCCAGATGTAATCGGAATTTCCGCAGGAACAAGCACAGCAGCGGTTTTTGTCATACTGGTGCTTGGACTTAGGGGAAGCATAGTGTCCTTGTTAGCGATGATATTTGGAATTGCAACAGCTTTAATTATTTACAAACTTTCAGTGATTAAAGGGCATTTTACCTATGGAAGAATGATACTTATAGGTATAGGAATTTCAGCGCTTTTAAGAGCAGTTACTTCTTATCTACTGGCAAAAGCTGCGGACTACGATGTAGGGACTACCATGCAGTGGCTGAGCGGAAGCTTAAATGGCGTGCAGATGGAAGATGTGCCTGCACTTGTTTTGGTAGTTGGGATAATCACTATTGCATTGGTTTCACTTACAAGACATATGGAGATTATTCCTCTAGGAGACAACTTCGCAGTATCACTTGGACTAAATACAAGACTTACCTATTCGGTAATGATAATAGGTGCAGTTATACTTGTTTCATTTGCAACATCTGTCACAGGACCTATAGCATCTGTAGCATTTCTTTCAGGACCAATTGCTGCAAGCCTTGCAGGAAAGGGGAAATCAAGTCTTATTCCTGCGGGACTGGTTGGCACAGTACTTACTTTAGGAGCAGATTTGGTGGCTTTTCATGCATTTCCGGTACACTATCCTGTAGGGGTTATCACAGGGCTTTTAGGAGCACCATATATGCTGTATCTGCTTATTAGAATGAATAGAAGAGGTGTGAATTAATGGAAAAACACATATTAGAAGCCAAAAATTTGGTGGCTGGTTATGATGGGAAAGCGATAATAAATGGACTTGATCTGACCATACCCGAAGGGAAAATATCAGTAATCATAGGCGCAAACGGCTGTGGCAAATCTACTCTTCTAAAGACCTTTTGCAGATTAAACAAAGTTATGAGTGGAGATATTTATCTGGATAATAAGCCTGTATTTGAGTATTCGTCTAAAGAAATATCTAAAATAATAAGCCTTATGCCACAATCGCCACTGGTACCTGAGGGAATAACCGTCTATGATTTGATTAGCAGAGGGCGCTTCCCTTATAGGAAGGTATTTAGGGGAATGGATGATAAAGACTTTAAGGCTATTGAGGAGGCTATGCAGACTATGGGTATAACCGAGCTTCGAGACAGAGCGGTAGATGAGCTTTCCGGAGGACAGCGTCAAAGGGTGTGGATAGCACTCGCACTTGCTCAGCAGACTGATATATTATTTTTAGATGAGCCAACGACATTTCTTGACATAGCATATCAGGTAGAGATTCTTGATTTGCTTGGAGAGCTAAACAGGACTAAGAAGACTACCATCATTATGGTTCTGCACGATATCAATCTCTCTGTAAGATACGCAGACTATATATTTGCCCTCAAATCAGGGAATCTTTATGCTGAAGGAAGACCTGAAAATGTAATAAGTGAAAAACTTATAAAAGATGTATATGGGCTTGATAGTAAGGTTATTACAGATCCTACTTCAGATGCGCCTATGGTCATTCCTATAGGAAAGCATAATAAGGAGCTTGAGGCGGATTTATAATGTTAGATTAGCTTTTTATTATGCAAGATAAATAATATCAGAATTTGAATGGAGGTATGATATGAAACTTGCAGAGTCATTACAGGCAAGAGCTGATTTATTAAATAACTCAAACTTCCCACACCTTTAAGGTATAACGCACATTGAAAATTCAATATTTCAGCCAATAAAAAAGGCATAAACCTAAATCTTTGCTATAATGTAGTTATCAGAAAAATTCTAACAAAGGAGATTTATGCCATGTCCATTATAGCACAAAACAGTAATGATGAGGTAGCCTTAATTGATCATATAAAAAAGTTTTTTGCAAAATACCAATTAGGTAAACTTTTGAAAAAATGTAACGGCACAAAGGAAAAAGGTGTTCCGGCAATCTCACTTTTGAGGTACAAGTTTAGTAACATCTTTGTAGGTAAGAGCATGTATATGCAACAACAAACAGGAACTTTTACCGAAAACTTTTCCAAGAATGCTTTTTATCGTTTCATGAACTCTGTAAAAACTAATTGGCTTCGTCTCACTTCCCTAGCTGCCGCCAATATAGTCAATAACGATATCAGTAAGCTGACATCACCCGATCGAAAAAATGTATTCATAATAGATGACAGTCTTTTTAACAGAACAGGCTGTAAAAAGACCGAACTCAGTTCAAGAGTGTTTGACCATGTAAGCATGAGTTATCAAAAGGGTTATCGTATGCTTACTTTATGTTGGAGTGACGGCAATTCTCTTATCCCTGTTAACAGTTGCCTTTTAGCTTCTTCTAAGGAATCAAATATTATTGGTCCCAAAAGATCATTTGACAAAAGAACGATTGCAGGAAAGCGTAGAGAACTTGCTCAAACAAAAGCACCGAAGGCAATGCTTACTCTTCTTGATAATGCAACTAAAGCCGGATTATCTTCTGACTATGTCCTGTTTGACTCTTGGTTTGCCACTCCCGCTCAGATAACTGATATCAAGTCAAGGGGAATAGATGTCATTGCAATGATCAAGAAAAGTTCACGCATCAAATATGAATATTGTGGAAAACAACTTAGTATAAAGGAGATTTATTCACAAAACAAAAAGCGTAGAGGTAGATCTAAATATCTACTTTCAGTTGATGTAAAAGTAGGAAAAGAAGAACCTATAGCAGCTAAAATTGGCTGTGTAAGGAATAAAGCTAATCGTAAGGATTGGCTTGCCTTTATATGCACTGACACAAGTTTGTGTGAAAAAGAGATCATTCGTATTTACGGAAAAAGATGGCAAATAGAAGTATTTTTCAAAACCTGTAAATCAATGCTTAATCTTATAGGTGAGTGCCACAGCTTATCTTATGATACACTGACTGCACATACTGCAATTGTTTTTCTCAGGTATATGCTACTTTCAGTTGAGCAAAGACAAAATGAAGACTATCGGACTCTTGGTGAGTTATTCTTTTTTCTTGTAGATGAAATGGCAGATATCACTTTTTATCGCTCACTTGCTATATTAATGACTGCATTGATGGCAAGTCCTTGTGAGACACTTAGGTTAAGTAGCGATCAAATATCTGTTTTTATGCTTGATTTTGAATCAAGGCTGCCAAAATGTCTTCAAAATGCATTACATCCTAAACCTAAAACAGCATAAATCATTATTTTGTTAGCTGAAATATTGAATTTTCAATGTACTAACCCTATTTGGGGTGTGGGAAGTTTGAGTAATTAAATTATCTATTTCTCTATTAATTAAAATATATCTTCTACTATCAGTAATACTCTTGAGGCATTTTTACATACCCTGCTCATAAAGTCGAACTTAAGACTGACATCAGCCAACCTGTATACGCTAAGTTTATTGACTATATATTCAAGTGTGTTAAACTCAAGTATTCTTTCATAATCTGCCTTTTGTATATTAATATTTAATGCCGAAAGAAGATTATTTTTATAATAAGCTATAAGTTCTCTTACCTCATTATCAGCAAACTTATGCAATTCAAATATCAAAAATTCAATAAGGTCATGTTCCGGATTTTGGTAACAGGCAAGTTCCCAATCATATATAAGCACAGCCTCTTTTCTAAAAAATATATTTCTTGCTGTAAAATCGTTATGTGTTAAACTCAGGTGTTTAGGCAATTTCTTATGGTAAATATGTATATTTACTAAAAAGTCCTCTATCTTCTCAAGCCCTTTGCTTGAAAAATACACCTTGTTTTCTTTGTCAAATTTATGAAAAATATAGCTTAGAAGCTTTCTGCTCCTTTTATAATCATGATTTGTATAATAATTTAATCTGTATATGTTGCAGCACTCTTTTTTTCCGTAATACTGCTTATGAAACTTTATTATTACATCCAAGGTCTTATAGATATAACTTTTATCAAACTCAAAACTGTCTTTGATCTCCTTCATAAATATAAAATATTTTGACTGTAATGAATTTTTATAACAGCCATAACAAGGTATGGTATATTTTTTTAATTCTATATCTATATTTTCATAAAACTTAAGCTCCCTTATATAATTTTTATCAAAGCTAAGTACTTTATGATATCTTATAAGCAAATATAAAAGATACATATCATTATCATGGTTTAACAGCTTTATTCCGTTTTTAATAATATTTCTTGACTTGGACTTTACAAGTACTTCCTTGCTTAAACCGTCCTTAAATACGATCCCATACTTATGCAAATTAAGACTGCTTTGCTCAACCTTTCCGGTAATTCCTTCTTTATCCTCAAACTTAAGTTCTTCTATCTTGACTATATCTTTTTTAAGTACTTTTTCAAAGATTTTTTTCAAGTTTTCTTTTTCCGGTGTCATATTATTTCAGTTTTGTACTCAGGTTATTTTTTATTACCTCACAGCTATCCATCTTGGCGTATTTGGGTAAGTGAGAATTAATTTCTTTCAAAAGCTCTTTGCTATACTTAAGTCGGTTGCTGTATAGGCTGCAATGAAGTTTATCTTGTTTTTCGTATATTTTTACAGCATCCACATCAAACCTTTCTAATAGTAAGACCTCAAGTTCTTCAGGGTATATGTTCCTTGCATTAGGTTTTATGATAACTCTTTTCTTTCTTCCTACAAGATAAAGTTTATTCTCTTTTACATAGCCTATATCTCCTGTATGAAAGTAGCCAAGCTCATCAAATACCGACTTATATAAATCCTCTCTGTTATAATAACCTATGAATATATTATCTCCCTTTACAGTTATTTCCCCGATTCCATTCGCATCAGGTTCATCTATTCTTACTATCTGGTTTTCAAAGATAGTACCTACCGAGTCAAAATCATCTTTATTATAGGAATATTCCAAACTTATAAGTGAGGTAGTCTCAGATAAACCGTAGGCTTCCAAAAGATTTACCCCCTCATCTTTAATATACTTTCTTATCTTAGGCTCAAGAAATGCCCCACCGCAAAACAGATACTTTATGTTGCCTCCGAGTATTTCCTGTATGGTTGTGGAAGTACTTACGGCATACTCATATACCTTGTTAAGTACCAGAGGTACAGCGGAAAAAAGACTCGGTCTAACTTCTTTTATCTCTTCAATAATCTTTGTCTTATCGCTGCAAATGTATATCTTCATACCGGATATTAAAGAATACAGGAAGTTTCCTATACCTCCGTAGGTATGAGCAAGTGGCAAAAAAAGATAACAGCTGTCACTGCTGTCCATGGCTGCTCTTTTAAAAAGATTATTAACATTGGCAAACATATTCTTTTGTGAAAGCATTACCGCCTTCGGCTCTCCGGTAGTACCTGATGAAAAAACTATCTTGGAGCATTGTTCTATGTCCACAGCAGTTAGGTCAATTTCTTTTTGTACTTTCAAGTTTTTCAAGTCATCAAAACTTATGTATTCAATATTTTTGTATTCCGCTTCAAGCTCGTCTATGATAACTTGCCTTGATTTATCGTATATTATTGCCTCTATGCCTATTTCATTAATTATGTTTTTTATATCTTTGCTTTTCCATTGCTGTGCCATTGATACGCAGATACCCGTATAAGCCATAATAGCTATGTCCGCCACCATATAATTATATGAGTTTTCTGCATATAAAGCTATTTTTTTATTTTTTAAACCTTTAGCATAAAAAAAAGAAGTAAACTTTAACACATCTTCATAAAACTCCTTATAAGTATATGATTTAAAGTTCCCTTCTTCTTTCTCAAAAATATAATCCTCAAATCCGAATTTTTCTATGCCTTGTTTTAAAATTTTATCTATACTTGTTATCATGCCCTTCTTCTCCATATTATCTTAAGTAAATAAGTATACAGCAAATAAAAACAAACTTTATGCTAAATTATACAATAGTAGTAAAATTAACTCAATATAGTGGATAAAATAGTGTTCCATTACATCGTTTGCAGAATAAGTATAGCAAAACTCTGAACATATACATAACCCTCCCCCTGCACTTCTATCCGATATATATATTGATTTTGAATTGCCCTGTTTATAGCTTTACTTTTTGAGTTTCTAAGTTGTGATATAGTACTTAATTCGGCTTGATTCACAAGCGTATTTTCCTGCAAACTTACATTGCTTGCAAGTTCTATAATGTTATGTCTTGCTTTCTTGACCTTTTTCAGTTCTCTTTCAAGTTCTTCATAAGCTTCATCCACACTTAATCCCTCATCCCTTGAAAGTTCTATGCTGTCTGCATAATTCTTCCTTATATCATCAAAAGTCCAAAGATTAGTTAATGATAAAAGCTCTTTGCTGTCTAAGTGTAATGTATAATCTCTGATCATACCTAAAACCTTAGAATGATACTTTGCAGCGCTGCTATCAATATTTTTGGACTTTAACAGAACATCCTTTGCAATAAGTGTAGCTATCATTACAACTTCATCTGTATTCTGACCTTCATACTTATTTATATACTTATAAAGCCTTTTTAGATTTTCATTAAGTATAGCTTTGTCATATGTGGAGTTACTTTCAGTAAGCATTTTTGATGCTATTCTTTCAATATCACTACTCCTTGGCTCATATCCCTTAGTCAGTTTAAACTGTCTTTTAAGCTCTTGATTGATACTCTTAAGTTCCTCATTTTTCTTTACCAGTTCTTTAACACTGTTAAGCTTAAGGCTGTTTTTATGGTCATCAATTCCGGTAAGATTTATAGAATCAAGTGCTGACTTAAATGACATTCCGGCTGAGGCATTATGATCTGTATACTTGGTTTTCATGCCGCCTTTATTGTTTTTATAGTTGACATTGTTCCAGAAGTGTTGTATATTCTCCTTGAGTTCATTCTTGTTTAGACTGTGAGCGAATTGGACGCTCAGAGCGCTGGCAAGTGGTGAACTTTTTTCTTTATTGAAATACAATATACCTTTTCTTCCGGCTGCATGTTCTATTTGATAGTCTATATCCTTTTTATCATATATAGTTATAACTTTATTGCTTGTAATACTTTTACGGTTTAATGTACCATCTGATTCAACATTTTGTATCACAATTATAGGCTTACCATTATTATCAGTTATATCAGTTATAATCATTAATCTGTTAGGTATAATTCCCTTACCTTCTGAAACAGGATTAAGTATCATTACAGGATCTTCTGAAGCTTGTAACACTTTTATAACTTTTTTGTCATAATACCTGCTTTTTACACCGGTTTCTTCATCTACCATTGCAGCATATGCTTTCTTTACCGGCATAAGTACCTTATGGTTTTCAGCTCCAAGTACCTCTGTCAGAACCCTTGATGTAGTCCCTATTAAAAGCTCTGTTTCACTTGCATCTACTTCCTGATTTAATATTTTGTCCAGGTCATTTGATAGATTTTTTGATAAGGCGAACTTCACATCATCAAGGTCATTTAGGATATTCTTCCTCTGCTCTTCATTACCATCTGTATACTCATGCACAGGTATTCCAAGTTTATTAAGTTCTTCTATGACCTTGCCTTCACTATTAGGTACAACTGCATACTTTATCTCATCAAAACTCACAACTCTTTCAGGTTTTGCTTCAAATAAGTTTACAGGCATTGACTTTACATCATTGATCAAGTCTGCTATTTTCTTAGCTTGCACTTCATTTATTTTCCAATTATATGGAGCAAATGTTTTAAGTACACTGTTTAGTGTAACTTTCTTAGCATTGGAAGCTTCAAGCATAATCCTACCTATATCAGAGACATTACTGTATCTGTTGCCTGTATTGGTAGAGTTATTAATAATATTATCAAATATCTCATACATCCTTTGCTCAAGATTTTCCAATACCGCCTGCTGTTGTGATAAGTTTAAATCTTGTAATTTATCCTTTGAAGCTTTTATATTATCTAAACTGTTAAACTCTGTAGAGGCACTTGCCCTTATAGACTTTATACCGTTAAACCCCGTTACATTCTTAGCATCTCCATCACCTTGTGCAAGCATTGACTTAACAATATTTTCTACTGTAAATGGTAAGTGTAACTGCTTAACACTTCTTCTGTTTCCTGAAGCTGTAAATAATTCTTTTCCGTTATACAGTCCTGAGTCCGCTTCAATCTCTTTTGCTATACCTTTAAGCCATTTTGTATAGTCTTCCTGAACAATATTTTTATCAATCGCTGCATCCATTGCAGCTATATCCGGCTCTACTTTGCTTGATGTAATTTTGTTGTTTACATAGTCCACAGCTTTTTTGAACTGATTATAAAGAGTTACACCCTTTACTGTTTTTAGCATTTCAGTTGCATTGCCATCTCCTACACTTTGATAATACTCCGACAATGCCTCTCTTATCTTAGAACCGTAATTACTTATTATTTCAGTTCTTTTCATATCAGAGATATCATTAATATTATCTCCAAGCTTACTTATTTCTATATCTTGCTCTTGCATCTTATCTATAGTTTCTGTCTTTATTTCAGATATTTCGATACCTTTCTTGGCAAGATATGCCGCTTTTAATGCATGATCATCGGAAAACTTTTCAACAAATCCATCCTTGCCGCCATAATCATTCCAATTGTTATAAAGCGTATCCAATGTGGAAGTGACTTTATCCTTATAATTATTCGGCAACTTATCAATATATGGCTGTAGTTCATTTCGGATTTTATTTGCCTTTTCATAATCAGCCGCATACTCAAGCTTAGGGAAGGTAGGTGTCCATGCATCCGCTGAATAAACTTTATTCTTTTTATTTGCCGGATCTATTGTATTCTTATCAAATACCAGACTTATAGAGCCAAAATTCCCATGTCCTATCTCAGACTTTGTTACAGCTATTGACGGCATAGGTATACCGCCAAGTTTAAGGATCTTTATAAGGTTAGTAGGAGTAAGGTTATGTAAAGCTATAAGGTCTTTGGTTTCTTCAACTGATTTTTTTAAAGGAATTTTATTTTTTTCCTTGCTTATTTTTTTATCATCGTGTAGAATAATCTTATGTAAAGAACCATATTTGGTTATGGATACCGGCAATTGTAGCCCATTCTGATGTAACCAATTATTGGTTCTTTCTTCATTTGGGTCAATATATGCTATATCTGCATTTTTTATATAATTCTCTAAATTATTTCTACTATATGCACTTAATACTATTATGTAGTCTGTTCCTTCAGATGTTTTAGTCGGTTGAAGTTCTAATGCAACCATTATTGGACTATTATTTAATCCGTTTACATCACTAAAAACAGATACAGAAGTATCACTTCTATTGGCACTTTCTATTTTTTGTGGAGTTAGTATTAATATCGGGTTTTCCAATATGTTAGGCATTTGTTTTATAATACTATGATCAAGTTCTTCATGTTTGTTTAACATTTTTAATATTTTACCCCCATCTATATAAACATTTCTTGGAGATATACCAACTTCTTCAAACACTTTTGAACTTGTACCTAAATGAAATCTTATTCTGTCTTTCTTATTCCAACTGTCATACTGACTTTCAAATTCAGGATTAATAGAGTATTTATTATGACCTTCTTTTTCTACCTCAGCCCCATTTTTATACTCTCTACTGGCTACATCCAAAGCATCAGCCCATAAGTTCCTTGCCTTTTCATACCTTCCTTTGCTTTCTTTAAGTAGCTTACTTGCCTTATTATTTTTCACATCGGTTGTAAGTATATTAAGGGCATCTATTATATCTTGGAAAAAGTCTATTACCTTCTGTGTTATGCTCTTATCAGACTTTGCTATATTATCTATAAATTCCTTATCATTTAAGAAATCAGCCACACTGTCTGCAGTAATCTCATCAATAATATCTTCCCTGTTTTTTATACTTTTGACACCTTCGTATCTCTTACTATACTCTGATATCATTTCTTCCAGTATAGTATTATTTTGTTCAGCAAGATAAGATATAACAGTATTTTGAAAGTCTGCATAACTATCAGGTGCATAATCCTTTATAAAATGGATAAGTTCATGTGATACATCAGCATTAAAGTTTTAAGCACTTGCAGGCATCATTATCATACCTGCTTTTCTTTAATAGAAGCCGTTGGCATTATGCTCAAGCTCATTAGCTAAGCCTACTTTCAAACCTGTTTTCTTGTTTTAGGCAAAATATGTACTAATTGTAAACTTTTTCTTCCAATATTGACAATTTATAAATTGTGCTATACACTATTGGTACAGTTAATTAACTGATATATACACTTTTTGAGGTGTATTGATTACGGAACGTACTCCGGTGTCCTTCGGGTCCGGAGTCTTTTTATTTATATGAATAAAAAAGGCAGGCTTTTGAGTTATGATTGAAAAGGTTTTTAGCGATTATGATACATTAATAGCAATTCTAAATAATAGAGGACTAGATATTAATTCCATTAATGATACAGCTTATGCCAAAGATATAATTTCTAGGCTTGGATATTATAATTTAATAAATGGATATCAAAAGTTATTTATTGATTCATCAACTAATAAATTTATACAAGGATAAAAGCTACAAGAAATACACGCATTATATCAATTTGATAGGCAGCTTAGAAGTATACTTTTAAAATATATTTTAGTTATAGAAACTCATATTAAAAGTTTAATATCATACTTTTTTTCTGAGAAGTATGGACATAAAAACTATTTAGTTTTTACCAATTTCAATACTTCCCTTAAAGATGCTGAAAGTAAAATTACTGTATTAATATCAGATATTCATAGACAAATAACGAACAGATACTCCGATCCTTGCATATCCCACTATTTGAAAACATACGGGTACATACCTTTATGGGTATTGACCAATATACTTACACTAGGAACTGTAAGTAAATTTTATAGTTTAATGCAACAGCCTGAAAAACAATCTATTTCTAAAATATTTCACATTATGGATAATGAATTAGAAAGTAGGTTGGCTTATATCTCATCTATAAGAAATATGTGCGCCCATGGAAATCGAATATACTGCCATAGAACAACTAAAACACTTATAGATACCAAATATCATAAATCTCTATCTATACGCACTAATCAAGCAAGAGAATTTGTATATGGGAAAAGAGATTTATTTGCTGTTTTAATAGCGTTAAAAGGCTTGTTATCAAACAATGAATATAGTAAATTAATAAAGGAATTATATAGAGCCATAGGTATTTTAAAAAACAAAATAAATACTATAAGTATAGATAATGTTACACTTGAGATGGGCTTCCCTATTAACTGGAGAGATTTAGCTAACTTGTAATAATATATGTTTTGAGATTAATTACCGGTTTAAGCTTAGTCCTTATGTGGGGCTAAGCATTTTTATAAGCTCACTGACATACTTAAGATACAATGCTACTATAAATTTATCAAGACTACCAAGATGATAGCAAGGCTACTTGGTGATACAGAAAGAATGGTATCAGATGTATACAGCCATATCTTAGAAGAAAAAGAACGGGTAAATGAGTCCATAGAAAAGGCTGTATTACTATAGTTTTTACCATTTTTTTCTTAGACATTTTTTAGACATCTGCTTTAAAATCGGGCATTTTTAGACCTGTTTTAGACATTTACAAACAACTACTTATTCATACTTGTACTTACTCCTTAATTCATGCAAAACGGCTTAAACAGGCACTTTCTCGCCTATTTAAGCCGTTTCCTTTTAGTCGGAATGACAGGACTTGAACCCTTTAAGCGTCTATTTAGTGAAATAGCGTAATTATAGTATTTAGTCTATAAACCCTTATAAACATTGAGTTTGTAAGGGTTTATTTTTTACTGTTATATGTGTGTTTTTACTACACTATGCAATATTTTACAATGAAACCGTACACAAAAACAGGACACAAAAAAGGGCAGAACTGATAATGTTTAAGTTCTGCCCTTTATCTTACTCTACCAACTCATAGTCTTTCAAGTTGGGTATATATGTATCAAACTTACTATCCCATACACCATCTTCTCCAAGCCAGTGATAAATACCCTTTTCCTTTGATTTAACATAACAGTTTTTAGTCATGATGCCGCTCTTAGACAGATAATAGCTCTTATTGTTATCAAGTATCCATTGACCAGCAAGCAGGGTAGCGTCATCAGGATTAAGATAGTACCAGTCTTCATTAGACTTAAACCATCCGGTTATTGAATAACCTGAACCATCAAAAACAAACCATCTGCCACCTATTAGCATCCACTGGTTCTTTATAACTACACCATTAAATCTATACTTCCACCTATTATCTTCTTTTATCCATCCTGTACTTGCACTTTCAAGATGCTTTTTACAAGCCTGCCAAGCACACCAGCTGATAAATTGCTGACACCAATACAAACCGTTTCCACCGTACCAAGCTCCGTACTTCGTATAATTTGCACTACCCGGATTAGCTTTCTTATCATCTAAAGCCTTGTTGCTTGCCTTTTCTACATATCCTACCTCACCTTTAAGTACTTCTATAAATTCATTTACAGTACAGGTATTCTCATTGAAGTTAGGATATCCAAAGCCGTTTATTCTGTTTTTACCTCCGACTTCAGTAAGATTAAAACTGTATTCTTTAATAGCAACACAACCACCATTACGGTCAAGTCCGCTACCGGATGATGTATTGCCTTCTACAGTTTTTATATGATACTTGTTACCTGTCTGATTGACCTCTATAACTCCGCCAACATGGCAAACTCTACCCATTTTTGAACTGTAGAAGTATACAATTGCTCCTAGCTTTGGAACTTTTCCATAGCATCCGTTTTGTACAAAATTAGATTTTCCTGTTGGAGTGTATTGAGAATACCCTCCAAGTAGCATTTTTTTTCCTGCCTCGTATGCGTTATTTATCATAAACTTGCTCCTAAATCTCCATTTTTATACATCTATTTTCAAACTTCTTGTAAGCATCCAGATATAACTCTTCTTTTTCGCCGTTGTATGTAATTTCATAGTACATACCGTCAAAAAGAGTAGTACTGAGCAATGCCTTAGCATTTTTCAATGTTTTGCAGTACCAAACTACAAAAACATCATTGACTGAAACTTCTTTCTTATCAGATTTATCTAAATGTTCATTTGTATACTCCGCTACTATATATCTGCATTTGTCTAAAAAAATATTAAAATCCATTTTTCATCCTTTCTCAATTTCTCAACTCTTCTGCGTTCTACTCAACGCAACTAAAAAAGAGAGCCGAAGCCCTCTTTCTACTCTTTATCTTCAATCTCTATAAATTCGCCTGTATTCTTCTTTAGAAAGCCTTTTACTGTAATCCATATTCTACGGACCGGTAATCCTGATAAGGTCATATTTTTAAGTACTGACAGTACTTCATATACTATATATAGTAATGCAAAAAACTCCATTACTGTAATATCTTGTAAGTGGATGTAACTCCTAATAGTTTCCGGTATAAAGCCAATTAAATTTACCGGGCATAAGATATCTACAAATACTAAGCATACAAGGGATAGCAACATGCCTACTTTTCTGATACCACCATCAATTCCTACCGAACTGTTAAACGCTCTATCCTTTGTAGCTCTTAAACTTCCAAAGATTACATCCATAACTATCATGATCACAACAAGTTGAAATAATGCATTGCCCCTCATTACTTCAAAAACAGGTTTAAAAATATCAAAATACATACTATTTATCCTCCTTCTTCGCATCGCTGTCTGTCGCAAGGTCTTCCCTGCCTTTTTCCTTTAACTTTTTTGCAACACCTGCCTTTAACTTTGCTACAACCTGACTGAACTTGTATAGCCCATCAATTATCAAGTTTGCAATTACTTCAAATAAATGATCCATAAATACTCCTTTCTTAAGACATTAAATTTGTACTTAGCTCTACTAGAGCCAAGTCGGTTGTAACCTGCTTGTTTTCAAGTTTTTCTTGATTACTCTCAAGTACTTTTATTTTCTCCTCAAATTCTTTTTTAAGCTCTTCATCTTGTGTCAGTGGTCTGTCGATGTAGATCGGCTCTATCTTATCTCCGCCTACATCAAACCTTACCAAGGTTTTGCCCACCGGTACATCTATCTGCATAAACTTCAAACTGCCCACCGGGTCCGGAGCAACATCCATCATTTGATGATAGATGTTTCCCTGCTCGTCAAATATTACTTTCATATATCTCCTTTCTATGCATTAAAAAAGCACTTCATAGCGAGGTGCTAGTTTATGAACTCTATATAATTTATTACGCATTCTGCTTGTGCTATTGAGTCAGTTTTCTCTGCACTCGCATTTGCATAAGCAAAAGCATAACATTGCTCATTCATATCTGATACATCTATTTCAGCCCATAGTTGTGTATTTATTGGGCTGCCAGCAAGCGAAAATGAAACATGTTTTACTATATACGGTGCTGGAGATGATGCCACTTGATATGTGTAATAATCCTGCATGGTTCTTTTCATTATATTTTTAGTTGGAACAATAACCAATCCTATACGAACAGAAGGATTATCAGATGTTCCCCCTGCATTATGTGACTGTCCACTTAAAAACTTAGCGCCCACTTTTATTTTCTTAAAAGGTATCATATTTATAGAACTATCAAAGAAAACAGCTATATTTCTATTATGTTGAGCATGAACAAATTCAGGCTTTCTCTTAATAACCGAGAACCTCAACCCCCCATCTCTTATACCCAAATATTTAAACCATGCATCAGACTGTGTGGTAAACCACTGATCCGCACTGAATGCTATATTTCCAAAAGCATTAGATATTTCTCCAAGCCTTACTTCTTTATCTTTAACCGCCACCCCTGACAATAAAGTTCCGTCAAAGGTGGCATTGTTAAAAGCCACTCTACCTGCTGAATAATCAGGCAATGTACCTTGTATTCCTAAGACATTAATTCCTTGTCTTATATTTTCAGATAAAAGAGTCGGGGCTTTTAGAAATACCCAATTTGCTCCCTCTATAATGTGTCCGTTAGGTATTTTAGACACGACTCCACGACCAGCTACAGGGTGATCAATAGCATGTCCCTGGTCTGCCCATGCATATAATATATCCAAGAATCCTGAACCGACAACACTCCATATCGGTATGCCACCCTGTACTTTCGCTATATTTTTACCAGCTCGGATATTTTCGGGTCTCAAATCGGATGCAGGCATAAAAACAAATGCAACACTATTGTTAAGTGCATATTTTTTACCATCTTCAGGTCTCATAGATATGATAATACCTCTGCCCTTGCTCGGGCTGTCTATAGCACCACCTTCGCCCCATTGATCACTTCTGTTATATGCAAACATAACAGACAATGATATGTCACTATTTGCTGATAATAACTGCATTGTACCTTCAACCGGATCATCATTGCTATCAGCAGTAAGTGCTGTCTTACCTGCAAGCACTTCTGAACGCAAGGCAGTTGTATCCTCTGATTGAACACCTCCGCCCCCCTTTTTAATCAAACAAATTGCCATGCCCCTACACCCCCTTCAATGCTATGTAAAATGAAAATTCAGGCTTCTTGTTAAAACACTTGACTCTTATTTTTCCGTTCAAAGTTTCGACAAAATCCACTTGGGAAAACTGTTTATTTAATGCCCTTACAGCTTCTGAAGTTTCGTTTCCTGACAAGTGCAATCCTACAACAGGACTATCCGTAGACAATATTCCCGGTACATCGATTTCCTGCACAAATGGTGCTGTGTTGCTCCATTTATTTACATCCAGTAATACATACCTTACTTCCTGTAGAGCATTCAATGTCTTTGTTATAGCATTTACATCTTTAGCTCCAAATGTATCACCTTGCACAGTATAATTAGTGCTATCTATAATTTCATATTTACCGTCTCCGCCCTGTATCAATGTGTATTTCCTATTGCCCTCAAAAACATCATCTTTATAATTTGTTTTTAGTGCCATCTTACCTCCTGTTTCCTATGTTTTTTTTGCCCAAAGAAAAAGACAGCCTTTGCTGCCCACTTAAAGTACTTTCATACATATCACCCAAGTCCTTGAGTATTTTCTCTATATCATTAGCCTGATAGATACTATCATAAGTAATTTTTACCGGTGTTTGGGGTGTTGATATTTTAGTGTAATACACTTCCCTAACCTTCTTAATATTTTCCAGCAGCCTATTCATTTCCGACTCAGTTCTGAAATCTTCAATGCTCCACACTTTTGTATTGATACTTATGCCAAACAGGTTTGCTAATTGCTTACAAGCCTCTTCTACTCTGTTCAAGTCTGTATAAGCTATATAGGCTTTATCAGTATCGTTTATTAAATCATCTACAGTTCTATCAAAGATTAAAGTGTTCAGTATAGTACTCATCTTATCACCGCCTCTGCCGTAATCTCGTTCCTGCTGAATTTAAAATCAAGCTTAGTAATTATTCCTTGTCTCTTACCTTTGAAAGTGTCAAGTTCAACCAAATCTCCAAGCTCATGATTATCAACCACAAGCCTACAAGATATGCTTTCATTCTTTATACAATCGTTATAGATGCGTTCAAGAACCTCTTGCATATTTTCCTTTGTAACCAGTGTGGCTTTCTTTACCTCAGCAATATTTTTATTGTGCGTTATTCTATCGTTATCCTTACTTATGCTAAATGTGTTATGTATATATTTCTTACCCGATAGCACCACTTGAACGCCTGTTCCGCTTATGCGAACATAATTATCACCTTGTTCTGTGATAGATCCACCTTGAATAGCTAAAGAGTGCATAGGCTCACTAAACTCTATCTTTGTACTGCCTACTAAGTAACCTTTATAAAGTTCCATAGTTTCGTCACCTTTTAGGTATTCATGTACCGTAAGTTTTACACCTGTTATTACATCACTGTGAGAGAAAGACAACTTAGTAAACAGTTCCTCTTGCTTTATCTGAGTTATGTCGGTAGTTCGCATAGGATACAGATATAAATTTCTATCATAACTTGTATCCACTACCGCTCCTATCGCAAAAGCCAACTGCTGTAACGCTGCCCTTTTTGAACAAATCGGTAAGTATCCGTTTACTAATTTATTTTCAAGTGTCGTATCTATAAAGTGCGGTATACCTTCGTCCTGCATTATAGATTCCAAAATCTGTTTTGCCTTTACTTGATCATATACACCGCCCATAAACTTCGTACCATCAAGTATACCTATAGCGTCATGTGTTTCCATTGAGTACACTGCATTACTTAGCTGCTTACCGTCTTTTAAGTAGAATATTCCCAGAATAGCCTCATCAAAATATAAAGTCTGCTTCTGCTTTTTCTGAAACTCAAAATCATAACCCATCTTATTCCTTACGGAATATTCCATAGTGTTTACGGATATTTCTTTTGATGTTCCATCTATTTCTACCAAGCAATCTATACTTTCAATCTCATCATCCTTAAAAATCCTTATAAGCCCCCAAGTGATTCCTGCGAGAAATGCATTTCTAAAAGGCTTACTTGTTTCAAGGAAGGTTATAACAACCCTATTATAGAAATCTACAACACCATAGCAAAAGTGTTTATAGCTATCAGGATTATACTCCTGTTCTTTTAACAAAGTATTATCCGAATACCATTTTATATTTACCTTACTACAATAGTCCTCACTGTAGTTATTAAACTCAAGACTTATTCCTACACTTGAAAAGTTTTTCGTAAATCTAAATTCCAAAGTAGGAGGAGTTGTAAATCTTCCGGAACTGTCCGATACACTTCTACTTATGTATCCCATGTGCTCAAGAGTGCCCGGAGTATTTACATAAGTTCCGTCAAGTTTAGAATATCTTGGCAAACACATAGCATAATTAGGGTACTCAACTACCTCTTTCAGATTTTCCAGTATCACAAAATCCTTTTTATCCGCTGAGCTTATAGAACTATCCTCTTTTGCTCCCAATGCTATATCATCATAGACTATCTTTAGCCCCCCGGCATTTGACATTCTTTGGTTTCTGATAGCTGACAGCCATATGTATCTATACGGCTTGCTTGTCTGCAAAAACTCAATTTTTACAGTGTCAAAAAGCTTTACTTTAGCCGCACAAAAATAGTCAAAAGATGTCGGATTATATTCTTCTGCCTTTACAAGTGTACCATCTTTTAGCCAACTTATTTTTAGTTTCTTTACATAATCACCTGATAAAAGGTTAAATCTAAGCTGTATACCGTTGCTTGTCTTTAGCCTGTCATACCTAACAGTAATTGTTGGTACATCGGCAAAATTGCAATTGTCATCTGATAAACTGCTGCTGATATACCCACTAAGCCCGTAAGGTATACTATCCGGTGCATTCGTGTAATCTCCATTTAACTTAGAATATCGTGGCAGACAATACGCAAATCCCTGCATAGAATTCTCAGCACCAAATAAAGTATCAAGAGTAGAATATGGTTTTTGATTATTCGTCTCTGTTTGTATATCCCATCTCATTATCTTCTCCTTTGTGGCTCAATTGCTATGAAATTTATTGCCAGCCCGTCATAAGCCCATATGTTTTTTCCTTTTCTTATCCTTAGATTGTCTTCACCTTGAGTAACATATGCTGTAAAGCTTAATGTTTCATCTCCAAAAGGTAAAACAATATTATGTTTACTATTATTTGGATTTGATATAGCTTCATAAAAATCATTGTAGGATTTCATGTCATTTTCAAAAGGTGCTACTTTCAATGTATAGTTGTAAAAAGTACCTATTATATCCCTATGCATACTATAATCTGCTACTCTTCCTGAGTTTTCCGTATCAGTTACAGCAAACTTTCTTTTAAGCTCAAGTATGTTTATGTTGTATTTAATACCGTTAAGGCTGAAAATATTCTGCATTATGATCCTCCTACTACCACAAGACTAATACCTTGCCTTGTATTCTCCTTATCAAGTTCAGGTTTTAGTTCTCTTACAAGACTTGACATACTCCCTTTACAATTAAGTACAATCTGTATAGGTCTTTCTGTGTCAAGCTTATTTATTACATCATTCAATCTTTCCAATATATTTTCCGTATTATCTGTTTCACTGTATGAAGACCTTAAGAACACTTCACCTGCTCTTGGAGGGATAACTTTTCCAAGTGCAACATCAGGGAAGTAGTTTTTAGCATTTGGAATATCAAAACCTACAGGAATATTTATATTTATCTTATCTGTTAATCCTTGTATACCTTCAAGCCATTTTTCTATAAATGTCTTTGAAGTATCCGCTTTGTCTTTTAATCCCTCGTTAAAACCTTCTACAACAAAACCGGCTATTTTCATAAATACTCTTGAAGGGGAATGTATGTCGAGTTCTGATTTAGCTTCTGCACTTAACTCTGCTGCCCATGTTCTTATTGCGTCCTTAGCAAGATGTGCAAATGTATTGATTCCTTTGGCAAAACCTTCATTTATCCTTTTTGCCATATCATAAAAACTTTTATACAAGCCTGTTTCGCCGGTAGTATTAGCATCACCCCAAAACCATTCTCGTACTCCCTTTGACCAAGTTTCCATAGGGGTCTTTACATCTTGATTGCTTGTATTTATCTTATTCTTAAATGCGTTAAGGATATTTTCAGCAAATTTAGTCCATGAAGCCTCGTTTACTCCTTTGGCATTACCTTCTCCTACAAACCACTTTCTTGTACCATCTGCCCACTTCTCAACACTTGACTTGTTTTCCTGATAACTTGAGCTTATTTTACTTCCAAAAGCTTTTATAATATCACCGGCAAATTTAGTCCATGAAGCGGCATTTATACCCTTGCTTTCTCCTGAACCCATGAACCAGTTTCTAATATTAGAAGCCCATCCTTCCATAATACCTTGAGAATTCTTTTGTTTAGCAGTCACAGACTTATTAAATCCATCCATGGTACTGTTAGCCCATTTTTCTGATTCTGTAGAATTTCCTCCTGATATACCAAGTTTACTAGAAAACCACGATACTACACCGCTCGCCCAGTCTGTTATTACTGTCTGGGCGTTACTTTTCTTATTTTTCACGCCTTCATTGAAACCATCTACAGTATATCCTCCCATCTCAGACATTACCGTTGACGGACTATGAATACCTAACAGCCCTTTTATTCCATTTATGAATGGATCTGTTATATTCTCCTTTATAAAACTAATAGGGTTTGAAAACAACTCTTTTATACCTTTACAAAACCCATCCCATAAATTTTTAGATATATCCCCTAGTGTTTGCATTAAATTATTTATGCCAAATGCTTTTCCGAGACCATTAAGAAAAGGTTTTGCCATATTATCCCATATCCACTTGTATACACCTGCAATTATTTTTAAAATTCCACTAAAGATACCTTTTACGATATTTCCACCACACGCTTCTGTCTCACCTTTAAAAAAGTCTATAGATGCCCTTACTCCTTGAGCCAATAAACCACCTATAAATGCAGCAAAGCTACCCAAAGCTACACCTATAACTTCATACAATTTACTCACCATACCAGCCCAATCAATGCTTACTAAAGCTGTAGTTACGCTATCCCCAAGCTTAAACCAATCGACTTCTGCTATAAATGCAATTAAACTGTCCAATAGTCCTATGATCAAAGTTGATACCGCCGAAAATGAAGCCCAGTCGAAATTTTCTGCAAAAGAATTAATACTTTCTCCCAGAGATTCTCCAAATCCTGTCCAGTCAAAAGTTAAAGCCAGATCTTTAATAAAATTAAATGCAGTATTTAATCCTTCAGCAAGTAAAGTTCCCAGCTTTGCCCATTCTATTGAAGCTACGACTAAATTAAGACCTCCTGCAATAGATTGACTTAATTCGGACCAGTTAAATGTTGTTATGGAGTTAATAAGTGTACTAAGAACTCCGTTTATTCCATCTCCTATTGAAGTAGCAAGCATTGTCCAATTTATCTCGGATATAATTCCATTTAATGCCGTAGCTAGAGCTATTCCAAGTCCTGCCCAATCAAAACCTTCAATAAAACCGAAAAGCATTGCTATCTGTGCTTGAAAATATGCACCTATAGTTCTTCCGATTAAATCCCAATCAATATTTTGTATAAGACCGTTAAGACCTGTTGCAAGAGCTGCTCCCAGTTGTAACCAGTCTATTTGAGTTAACAGCAAATACAGAGTCATTGCTATGGTGTTTATACCTGTGGCAAACATATTTCCAAGTGCATACCAGTCTATAGTAGCTACAAGAGAGTTAAAAAGCGTTGTAAATGCAGTTACTACTTCTGTTATCTTTGCTCCTATATTATCCCAACTTATAAACTTAGTAAAATCCTGTATTGCACTATTTATCATTTCTCCTAAAAACTTTCCAAGTCCTTCCCAATCGCCGGCTTTAAATAGTTCTTTTAGCTTATTTGCAAAATCACCTATTCCTTTATCAATTGCAACGGTTTCAAATAAATCTTTTTTAGGCACTCCGTCGCCACCGCCACCGCCTGAACCGCTTTCTTTGGCTGAATCTTTTTGAAGTTGTACAAGCTCATCAAAGGGCGCAATTATTTTTTTGACTTCTTTACCTGCTTTTTTAGCAGCACCACCTGTACCGCTCAAGCTTTTTGTATAGCTATCATTAGTTTTCTTTGCTTTTATAAATGTTGCACTTCCTCCAAGAGCCGAAAAGAATTGATTTACATAATTAAGGGCGGTTGCAATTACATTTATTAATGCGTTTAGAGCCGGTACTATCGCACTAAGAATGGGTGCAAAAGCAGCAGCAAAGCTATTTTTAAGATATCCCATTGAGTTCATCAAACTTGATATCGATGCTTGAGTTTCTGAAGAGTACTGTGAAAGATTTTGCAATCCTTCCTTTACTCCTTGTATAACTCCCCTCATAGCCATTCTTATAAGCATAAGTTTGAACATATTGGATAATTTAAAAATACCGTTACCGGCACTACCTGCACTTTTATGTAAACCTTTAAGTTTTGAAGTCAGGTTTTGTATTCCGTTTCCTGCTGCCTTTGCAAGAGACGAACCTAAAGATTTTACACTTAATACCAATTTAGATACTGCATTCTTAGCAATCCCAATAGCCCCTTTAGCAATATCGCCAAACCGTGATGTTTTTTCTGCACTTCCCAGTATCTGTTTTTTGTAGTCGTTTAACCTATTATTTACATATGATATTTTTTGTGCATTTCTTTCAAATTCTGTATACCCAAAACCTAAACCGGCTGCCTTTAGATCATTTTGTCTTGCATTCAGATTTTCCAATTCCCTTGAAAGTTCAGCTATTTTAGGATTACTAACTTTAGCATTTTCACCTATTAATTTAAGTTTTTCTGCTCCCCTTGCAGCTTCCGCTTCTTTAGTTTTCAATCCTTCCAGTTTTACCTGCTGTTCGTTAAGCTTAGATGCTAGGGCTCCTAAAGCTGCAGCTTTTTGTTGATACTGTGTTGTATCTTTTCCGCTTGTATACTTTTCTTTTTCACTAAGCCACTCTACTTCATTTTTATATGTTTCAAGCATTCGGCTAGTTTGCTCTATATCATATTGTAAACTTTTCCAAGATGATGATTGTTTACTTGTGCCGATAGCTTCCATTTTTTCTTGTCTATTTATTAAACTCTCTAATTTCTTTTCCGCCTTGTCAATAGCATCTGAATACCATTTGAAGTCCTCTGTGGGTATTTTTTCACTCCCTAATCTATTTAGTTCAGCAGTAAGGGCAGCTATTTGACTTTTTGTTTGTGATATCTGGCTCTCTAAAGTTGATATTGATGTAGACTTATTAAATGCATTCTCAATACTTCTTCCGGTATTTTCTATTGCAGCAGAACAAGCTTTTCCTGCTCTTTTTATAGAACTTACTCCTTTTTCAAATCCATCAGTATTGATTTTTGTATCAAACTTAAGACTTCCGTCAGCTGCCATTAATTCTCCTTTCAAAAAGCAAAGGATAGGCTATTAACCTATCCTAACAACTTATTTAATCTATCTATTTCTTCTTGTTCCTCTTGCGTATACTTAGTCTTTATAACACACATATCCTTATTATTTGCATAAAACTCTTGTTCCCATTTTTCAAGTTTCTTACCCTTAGCCCTTTTTTGCCTAATACCCAGTACGGTGGAAAAAATACCTTCTTCTATTTCCATAAAGTACCCCATAAAGGTCCACCAATGCATATAGTCTATGTGTCTGATTTCTTTTCCTGCTATCTTGTTTATTGCCGAAAATATAAGTGTTTCATCCTGTTCCCAATCAATAAGCTTTTTTGAAATACTTTTATTGCCTTCACATTTCCCACAATTAATGAACTTCTTAACTTCTATTAGAGCATATTCAAGCTCATCATTTGATATTAAATCAAGATTGGCTCGCAAAACTCTACGCATTAAAATATAGAGCTTTTCTGAATCACTTAGATCGGCATCCTCAAATGCAACTAAAGCAAGGAGTATGTTCCTGTAATCGGTTTCAATATCATACTCCTTGCCATTTATCATAATATTTGTAGGTAGTCTACCAATCATTACTCTATATCCTTTAGATATGCCCCCATCTTCTTATCGCTGTCTTTAGTATATTGATCAATAGCCGGCTGCATTATACTTATTAATCCGTCAAGAACCTCTTCAAATAGATATTTTTGCCCAACTATACAAAAAGGAGATTGACCATCGAAAATGATGTCATATACCTCAGCATTGAAAATTCCGTTGAAAATTTTCCTCATAGTTTTTGTCAGTTCAGCTACATATGCGCCTTCTTTTTCAAGTCCTGATTTAGGGGTACCATCCGGATTTAGCTCTATGCTTTCGTCTATTGTATAGTTCTTAAAATCCTTTTGTACACCTAATATTCTGTTAATGATTTCGGGGTCAGCAGGATTAAACCTTATAACTCTGTTAGGATCATTATTAATTTTAAAACTTTCTTTCCCATCATTAAATGATAAATTTTTCATTTGCATACCCCTTATTAATCTGCTGTAAATGTCTTTGTTGCAAGTACAAATTTACCTTTTACTCTATTTCCTGTAAGATGCACATTGAACGGTATTTGATAACCTGTGGTATCACCACCATAGCTTGATATTTCAATCATTGCATCTTCTTTATATGCCACATAGGTATCCGCTGCACCTGCATCTTCCCATAGATGAACTTCTACAACACTTGTCTTTAGATCGTCAAGTGTCTGTCTTTCGTCTACAATCTTTTGCAGTCTCGCAAAAAGCGGATCTCCCACAACTGCATAATACGGTTCTACTGAAGCTTGTGGCTGATAGCTGTCTATGCTTACTGATGTTTCTCCAAGAATATTATTCTTAGTTTCAACATTTGCATTCATCTCAACATTATATTCCTCAAGGTCAGTTCCTAACCTTACATAGGCTGCCGTTCCGCTTGTAGCTGAGTCTATGAAATTAGCCATAAACTTACGCTTTATTTTTCCTGTTACTGCCATTTTTAATCCTCACTTTCTATCTTATAAATAGCATATATCTGTATCTGATACATAATACCGTCATTAATAGTTTCACCCATCAACCCCATGCTCATTGCATTTTCCGTAGTGGCTTCTATAAAAGTAGTTTTTACATCTTTTCCATTAACATCCATGGTAAACTCTTCTTCCTGAAGATGTTCAAGCCAATGGGCAAGTTCGTAAAGAAAATTACTGTTAGCAAGTCTGTTATAATCATTAATTGACTGCCCTATGGCATACAGAACAAAGTTATGTTTTCTTGTTTGAACCCCCAGTAAATCTTCCTTAAGTAATCTGTCACCATTGCTTGATAGACCATAATTAGTAGGCTCCGGCTCTGTAAAATCTATATGGATATCATTGTTTATAAGAAACTCCGATATCTTAGGATAAGATGTAATTTTCTCTCTCATAAAATCTATAATCGTCATATTACTCCATTCAACACTTTTTGCGCTGCTTTTAGAATGTCATTTCTATGGTCTGCCTTCATGCGATCAAAGAACTTTCTTCCTCTCATCGGTGCACCTATGTAAGTAAGTTTCCTTGTTGTAGGTACCTTGACCTCATTCCTTTTAGCAAAAGGACTTCCGGTTGTAGGAGATACATAAACTATTCCTTCGTGTACATAATGTGCATACTTGGTTTTTATATTTATTTCTCCTGAACCTATGACAGTTGAGAGTAACATACTGTTTATCAATACCCCTGTTCTTTTAGGTATATATGGTTCCATATACCTCATACATTCAGAATCAACTACTTTTTGCACCTCTCCCATCTTATTAAGTCCTTTTTGAGTTAATAATAATTCTGTAGGTTGTATATTAAAACTCCCATTAATCAAATTTCCCCCCCTACTTACCAGTCAATTCATAATGTTGCACTGACTTACTGCCATACAACCTTTCGTCTACTGATACAAGTGTTAATACTTTATGATTTGTCTTAAGCTTTACTATACCCTCTGAAATAGTAGCTTGAGAAGTGTTATCAAACTCAAAATCAATAACGCCTTTAACCATTAAGTCTTTGCCCTTAGCAAAGTTAACAACTCCTTCAAGACTGCTAAGAGGTACCATGACCAGCGCCATACAACTACCTCTTTGCCCTGTCTTTAAGAAGGTTACATTATCAACATCTTCCCAATACACATTCTTAACTACCTGTCTTTTAAACTTATCAAGCTTTCCTTCTTTCTCACATAAGTAAAATGTGATATCCGAATTAGTAAACATATTACAGCCCCCTATAGCAAAGCCCTGTATTGCCCAGCCACTTTATCACAATATCATACTGTTTTGACTTAAAAGCATCTTCACTATCCGCTTTACTTGAAAAACTTACAGAGTAGGATCCTATCCGTTCAGATGTCTTATTTCCTGTATCTCTTGACTGTGTTTCATTTTCAAATATCAGTTCAGCCAATTCACAACAACAAAATTTTACATCTTTTTGAATATCTTCTACTCCTTCAAGCCTTCCAAATGTGTATAAGTCTATTATTTTACTTGCACCTCTTGCATAGTAATTGAATCCGGCACTAATGGTCGGATTCCTACCCTGCAAATATTCATCTGTATAAAAATCATTATCTGCGTATATTCCCATCAGTGCCTCACCTCTATTCCTTTACCTTCTTAGCCTTTGCAACCTCCGCCTTCAAAGCTTCATTCTCCGCCTTCAAAGCTTCATTCTCCGCTCTTAAAGTCTCAATAATATCCTCAGCCTTTGCCTCTGTGCTTACTCCCATTCCAACTGCTCTCATACAATGCTCCTTTCTTACGCCTTATGGCTCAAATAAATACCTGCAACCTTATTCTTATATGCATCAACAAGCCCGTACTTGCGATACTTAGAGATGTAAGCGTCCGAATCTGGGTTGTTTTCCGGAACTATAATGTTTGAAGCAATATGCTTATCAAACTTAATTACAGCCGGCTTATGAATAATCATGAAGTTTATGTCCTTACCGCTCGCAGCCTTCTTATAGTGCCCAAGTTCCTCACCTGAACTCTTTCCGTCAAGCAACTCTATAACCGTATAGAATCTAGACTGTGGTACAGATTTCTTAAGCATAAATGTATCAAGTATCTCTCTTGACTTTGTTGTATCAAGCGACATAACGCTATTTAACAGAGTCGGAGTCGCATACAAAATTCTGTTGTCAAGCGGAACCTCATCCTCATCCATCTCGTTCTTTGCCTCAATAAGTGCAGACAAGAAGTCAGATGCATTTGCGTATGATGTCGGTGTCGCCTTTGAAATTCCTGTAAGGCCCGCAAGAGTTGCAAATACAAATGCGTCAGCCTCAGGTGCCACCTTATCTCTCTGAAGTGTTGCCCCTGCTGCCCCAAAAGCAATGTTAAAGGTTTCCTGATCATCCATCGTATCAACAGATATCTTTGTACCTCGGTCATAGTTAAATGTTGCTGTCTTCCAAACAACATTTACAGCTCCGTTTGTATATCCGCTGTTTCTGTCATAATCTCCTAAGCCGGATACGGAAATCTGTGGATATAAAATTTCCTTTGCGTTGGCTCCGGCTCTCATCATTCGCGGATCACTTGTCAGATCCGCTGTGGCAGATGCATTCTTGTAGACCTCATCAAGTAGGTCTGTATAGTTCTTTGCTAATGTAATATTATTTGGCATATTCTTTTATTCCTTTCTTATTTATCCGAGGTACTTAACCCCATTGCAGCCCTTAGCGACATAGTATTTGCATCCATACCCGTACTGCCTCCAACTGTTGGTGCGATAGGATTATGGATAGGCTCGTCACTTCCGAAAAGGTATGAATTTTCCTTCTGACAAGCTTCGAGAGCGGTCTTAATATCTGTAGTTCTATCTTTGCTTGACTTAAGTGCATCTACATCAAGTAAGGCTCTTACAGCTTTTGTACTCTTTCCACCTGCTACATTGATAGCAGCCTCCAGAGTAGCATCAAATTGCATATCCGCAATCTTACCTTCGTATTCTGCTTTAGAGTCTTCATATTTCTTCTTATAGTCTTCTACTTGTGCCTTTACTTGGTCATAGTCCTTAAAGCTTTCTATGGTTGTATTAGCCTCCTGCAACTGTGCTTTTACCTGCTCAAGTTCTGCCTTTATCTGAGTTGCTTCGCTCTTTGCAGCTTCGATATCATTGCCGTTTTCCGCCATGATACTGTCTATTTGTTCCTTTGTAAGACCCATGTCTTCAAAAAATTTTCTTTTCATGTTGCTCCTTTCACTACGCTTTTTACGAGGTTGCTCTCATGTGCTGACTGTTTTACGCCTAATCTACCGGCTATTTTTATATTAAAAAAAGCACCCGCTAAGGTGCTTTAATTTTGACACTATTCAGATTCTTTAAGTACTTCTTGTATCATTTGTAAATATTTTTTTGATAGTTTAGTATAATCTCTGCTATTTCCTCCATCAAGTACAAACACCCCTTGGGGGTATTTTTTTTCAGGAATTTTATCTATTTCATCCCCCCATTCTTTTTTTATTTCTTCAATCTTTTCTCTTTGTTTAAGGGTTATATTTTTCTCTAGCATATTTTACTTTTCCCTCCCTATCCAGTATTTCAAATACTTTATGTTGAATATCAAAATCCGGCGTAAATTCTGCTTCTAACATTGCCTTTCTATTATATTCAGAATAGAATAATTTACTCATATCAGATATAACTTTAACAGAATAGGTATATTCAGGATTAACAGCAAAGAGTTCCTTAATACTGGGATTGTCTCTTATAAAAACAAAATCATCTTCACCAAAAGATACAATACCATTAGATTCAGGATGGTTATGAGTAATTGTGGCACCGGTTAAATCTATTCCACCAAACATTACACTGTCTTCATCCCCTTTAGTATAGTATACATTTCCATATCTATCAATAATGATAGCATTTTCTATATCAGAATTGCGTATTTTATCATTATAATATTCAATTGCCTTGCCTGTATTCGCAGGATCTATAGTTCCTATTTTTTCCGGAGGCAAAACACTTCCATTATCGTTATTGCTATCTGAGGTTCCTGTCCCTAATTTTACTTCAGGAAATTTAAACCCTTTATAATTATATACATTGCTGACCCTTAATCTCTCTCCTTGTTGTTTTAATCCCATAGCTTTTGAAAAGTCCACATATTCCTTTTCAACTGCTTTGAGTTTTGCTCTCTTTAATGTGATTATGTCCTTATCGGCTTCAGCTCTTTCTAAAAGCTTTATATCCTGCTTATACTTTCTGATAGTTCTTTCTAGCAGCCTTTGTCTTTGTGAAGCTTCATAGGTATCAAATTCTTTGCCTTTATAATCTTTCTTTTCATTTTCTTTTCTGTTTTGTTCCTCCAACCATTCATCTGTATACTTTCGCTTTGATATACCAGGTATAAAAGGGAATATTATATGCCTACAATTAATCCCATGAAGCCCAAGCATATCTCCAAAACCGCATATAGTCTTTAGCTGAATTTTACTGTATACCTTACCTTGCCATGATTGGTGATTTTCAAAACCTATACCTGTATTTCTTGCCCCTAAATGCCAGTCCACTTCTGCATAGTCAGTACCCAACTCTTTCATATTTTGTTCAGTAATACTTGAAGTAAGCTGAGAAACACCTGTAAGTATTGCCCTTCTGACTGCTACATCTATTCTGTCTTTTCTTCCTGATGCATAATCAACCGTCCTAAGACCGCTTTTAGTCATTTCATCAACAGTTTCATTGATAACTTCTGTATATGTCTTAGAACCTGTAGTTACATTCATCATAGCCTTATCAAGACTTTCAGTGAAATATTTCTCCAAAGGTGTGAATACCTTTTGACCATTTCTTGTGATATTAAACCCTGTAGTTTTAGTTATATTTTCAATACTTCCCTTTGTATGCTCTTTAATTGTATTGCTTAATTGTTGCAACCACTTGTTTTCGCTGTAGGGCTTCATATCCTTACCGACAGATTTGTATATATCGTTATTTCTAGCATAATCAAGCTGCAATGCTTCTTTGTATACCTTGTCTATACTTTCATTGACATCTGTTAAAGCATCATCTATTACATCATTTATATGTTTTTTGCCAACTCCAATATCGTACACTCTATCAAGCAAGTAGTTTATAGTAGGGGTGATTTTTTTAGTGTCTTTTATCCTATCTACTACCTCAGCCATTATATTCATTTCTAAATCAGCCATTAAGCGTTCTAATGGTTTTGGAAGTTTTTCCATATCTTCGGGAGTCATGTGTTATTCCTCTACATCAGGTGCTGTAGGCAAGTTTTTAGTTGCTTCTTCTATGGTTTCTCCATACCACTTAGCTCTATATTCCTCAAGTCTCATAACACCCATTGCAACATCCTGCCTATCCTGCTGTCTTTCAGTTTCTTCGTCTACAAGAATTGAGTCCTTAAAAGTGCATATAAATTCATATCCGGTCTTTGTTAGTCCGTTATAAAATGCCAGTGCGTATACTAAATCCTCTAAGCAATCCCTTAAATTAGATTGTATTGCTTTTACTCTATTAAACTTACGCTTCTTTGCTATTTTTGCTTCTGTGGCTGTCTTATCCACATCACTGACATCTGACAAATCACCATAAGACAAACAGGAATTAAACTCTATTCTTCTAAGATAAGCATTTAAGCCATTTACAATATTGCTGTCTCTAAATGTGGGGCTATACTCTTGATATATGTCATCGCCATTGCCCTTAGACAAGTTTAACGCCCTGTAAAGCCTTTCAGACAGCTTAGGCATCTTGTATGTTGTCTTGCCTTCTTTCCCTATTACCGGCACGGCTTGCAACGCTGTAATATCTACATGCACGGCTCTCTCACCGCTTTCAAACTCCCAATCAAGTCTTGCAAACTGTATATCAGTCACCTTTATAAGATTTATGGAAGTATCAAATACCGACACTCCACAAGGTGAATTGTCAATAGTGTTTTTAATAGGATTTCTGTAATATCCAAAGTCAGGCTTTTCTACTCCAGTATAAAATACATCTTCTGGAAGATTCGCCCACTCTTCTATATCCGTCAAAGCAATAGGAGACCCGATACTGTTACCATCTGAGGACTTATAGGCTTTGTTTTGTATCCTCAGTGTTTTATCTTCTTTCCATTCGTGGTATTCAAGCCTTATATAAAAAGTATTTTCGCCTACTCTCTTAACCTGTATAAATACAACGCTTGTAAGCCTATCTTTTGAGTTAAATGCAAGCGGTATAAATCTGTCCGCTGTTACATACTCAACTGCATCACCGCCTAAGGGTTTTATGCAAAAGGATCCTAAGCCTAAACCAAGTTGCAGGTCCTCATTAAGTGCCCTGATAGATTCCTGGAATATCGCATCTACCTGTTCATTTGATACGCTTGCCTCCATCTCATTTAGGCATACATTAGCGAACTCTGTACAAATACCTTGTTCTATCATCAAAGAACTTACTTTGTTATCAATCCAAGAGGCTTGACCGTTATACATAGCGTTCCATGTCTCTATTTTATTTATCATTGATTGGCTAATGGCTATGTCCTGCCCTATCACCTGCTTTATCGTTTTTGAAGGAAACACTTTTTTAATCACCCCTCTTATTATTTCTATCAATCTGTTAAACATTTTACTGTCCTTTTTTCTTCCAGATTCTGTTAGTTGCATATCTTACAGCATCTATACAGTGGTCATTACCGTCAGGATATCCGCTTATAACATTGTCCTCTTTATCCCTCTCGTATTCATAATCTAAAAACTCCTGTGCAGCCTCCGGACATCTGATATTGTCAATTATTATCTCTTTTAAAGACTGCAACCACTTGTATGAGTATTCTCTACTGCCCGAACCTTTTTCTGCTGCTCTTGCCAATAACCCATAAGCTTTATAATCTGCAACTGACTTATTCTCTGAGCTGTCGCAAGTAATTATGTCATTACCTGTAATACCTAAGCTTATAAGTGTATTTGCTGTCTGTTCGTTGCTCTGCTTGTTGCAAGTATATTCTTGCCAAATATATAGTTTATGTTGTGCCGGTTCATAATGAACACGCACAAAAGCATATAAATCCGGATACCAGCCCCAGTCGACCCCGTTAAGAATATGGTCAAATTCTGCTATTTCCTCGTCTGTTATCTGCCTTATAACCACATTGTCAAATACAGAACCGCCTGCACCGTTGGCAACTCCCATGTATTCGTTGTCATAAGCATCCGGATTAGTTTCCTTTAAGAACTCCGCCTCTTCTAAGAACGGCTTACCTAGCCATTTAGCAGGCACTTGTAAATAATTACTTTCTACTACCGTTCTTGACTCTTTAGGCACCTTGATATATTTATTCGCCCAGTTATTTGATGTCTTAGGCGGGTTAAATGACTTAAATATATAAGCCACATCACCACCACGGATAACGGACTGCTCTATCTTTCTTACTGATTCAGGTCCTGCAAACTGGTCTAACTCCTCAAACCATAAAATACCGATATACCCGAACGGTACTTTTATAGATTTAATCTTACCTGGATCATCTGCACCTCTGAAATATATCTTCTGTCCTGTAGACTTTCGTGTTATCTCCATAGGACTCACAGTAGCATGAAACTCTTCTGTAAGTTCTAGCGCATCTATTGCCCACATGATTTGTTGATATACAGAACCTCTGAGTGTATCTGCTACCTGTCTCATAACTACGGCGTGCATATTGTCATTACGCATTATCAAGTCTATAACTTGTAATGACACGAAAGAGGACTTTGTTGAGCCTCTACCACCGGGAAATACATACTCCGTATAGTTATGTTCATTTATGTCAAACAGTACGGAAGCAAATACGGGAGCTACCATACTTGCAGGGATTCCTGTGTATTTTGTCCCTTGTATGCTTATGTCTTCAGGTTTTAACTTTTCAGTTTGTGCCTTTATCTGCTCAACTCTTGCCTTTTGCTCTTTAACATCTAAAGCAGTCTTATTTTGCCCCAGCAAGTCCCTAACTTCTTTAAAAGCAGAAACTGCATTTTTGTTTAGCGGATCAGCCGCAATATCTATCAATGACTTGACCATCATTTCAGATATATCTCCGGTGATCATACCTTCTGCTATCTTTCTTAGGTCTGCTTTTCTTCGTCTTACAACACCTGAAGCTTTTCCGCCTTTTCTGCCACTTTCCCTCGCTTCGTCCTCGCTTCGCTCACTAAATGGTATTAAGTTTTCATGCCCATTTGCCACTCACCTCACCTTCCCATCTTTTATTTTTTACAAACAAAAAAGACAGCCTGCTGACTGCCTTCTTTGTGCCCAAAGTATTGTTATATCTGTAAGGAGGTTTTATGAAAAAGTATACTTGCTATTTTAAAACTTCTCTGAAATAACTTGCAATTTTTATCATGTCTTTCATAATGTAATCAGTTGCAATGTGTAAAACTTTCCAGTCTTGTCCCAAGTTGTTCTTTATGGCAAAATCTTTAATAATTTCTCTATCTTTGTTGCTGTGGAATATCTTGCTATCTACTTCGATAACAGTTTTAATATCGGGAATAACGAAATCAAGTCTATAACTTGCTAGTTTTTGCTGCGGTATGATTCTATACCCTTGGTGCAGAAGTTCTATGGCTACGAAAATTTCTGGAATACTATCATATAATTCACATCTAGTTTTTGCAGCCTTTATTGCTCTAGAATATTCTTCTATATCTTTCCGCTTTAAAAACATCTTTTGAACTGCTTTGTCAAACCTTCTCTCTGCTCTAGTTTGTGGGTTCAATTCGTCTAATAATCTTTCTGTTAATTCTTTTTCTAGCGATTTCCATTTTTCTTTTTCGACCAACTTACAATAATCACATTTATATACATTTTTAATACTAAATGCACGCCTAAATACCGGCTTCCTACACACTGAACATGGAATTTTATACATTTTTCTACCGAATGCATCTCTCCCACATATTACATCAAGTCCTAAATAATTTTCAATTTCTGCTTTAAAAATCACCGTACCTACACCTTTCCATAATACTAATTTTACTACATATAGTGGTTCATTGTCAAGCATATGTGCTATATATAGTATTAAAACATTTTTCTGCCCTTTTCAATAAACTCCTCACACCGTCAACACCTAATCCTGTAGAATCAGATAACCAACTTAAACTTTTAAATTTTATGTACCTTTCTTTTAATGCCCACTTGTACCTTTCATTCACTAACTTATCAATTAATTGTCCTGCCTCTTCTCTTAATTCAACAAGCTTATCTATATCTTTGTTTATAAGTTCTTCAAGCTCCACCAGCCTTACAACCACATCATCCATTTTGGTGCCGGAACTTGTCTGTACTTTTTCAGATAAGCTTACTGTGGTTTTTTCAGCTATTGTTCTTATCTGTTCCCTCTCAAACAGCTTAGCATTTATCCGGTTGTCTAGGTATTTTAGCTGCCTTAGGTACTCTTTAGCGGTCATAAACTCTCCCTCTTTATCCTTCGTATTTGCCTTTTAAGCTTTTTATGAACTATACACGATACTTCAACCTTATCAGATTCATTATCTAAGAGCTGCATAAGCATAATATGCACATCTGCTATCTCTTCTTTGACTTCTCTTGATAGACCTTCCCTTTCTACAAGTAAGTCTTTTTGCAGTGCCACGATTAGCTCTGCAAGCTCCTCGATAGCCTTAGATTTTTGATGTCTAAGTCCATAGTGTACAAGTATTTGCTTTGCTAAATCATACATTTTCATCATTCCTCCCAGTCTCCTTTCAGCATATCTGCTTTTATTAGCTGATATACAATATCTATTGCAGTGCGATGATCTCTGTATCTGCAGTTAGCGTCACTATGCACCCTCGGATCATCACGCTCCCAATCTTGTATATCAATCATTGTCGGACTTACAAAAATAACCTTACTATCTCTTGCTACACACAAATAATAAAGGTCCAATTCTTTACATCCTTTACACTTCCTAAATCCGAACTTCTCAAATTCCTCTACATCTACTTTAGGCTTTAACATCTTGTTCCGGTGGTGTAGGTATGTAATATTCTTCCGGAAGTGGAATACATTCTTTTGAGCATATTTCATTTATACACCTTTTGTAATAAATAATATGGTTTCTTGCTAGGTTCATATTGGAGCCATCAGCCCATTGAGGGTCTTTGCAGCCATTGTCATTAATATCTTTCCAATGCTCAACTCTTTCTAGTAGTGCCTTAGTATAAGATTTAAGGTCTGATTTATATTTTTTCATAGCCACCTTATATTTTTATTTAATCATCATGTTGACTTTCAAAAACCCACACCAGCACCCTTGGATTGTCTTTATCAATGTCGAAACGATCCTTAAATCCTTCTACATTTTTCCAGCCATCATTTCTGATAAGTCCTGTTTCAATCATTGCATCAAGTATGTACTTCTTAGCACTTGCTATATTGTCCTTGTCTCTTTTTTGATTTTTTTCATACCAGTAGAAATTTATTCCTACCGGTTCTCTGCACTTGTAACCCTTAAGACCTTCTTCATATATAGCCGCCTTGACCATATCCATGTTCTTTCTCTTAAGCTTGTTTCCTGTTGCCCAGTATTTTCTGTTTGCATCAATAAGCTCATTAAGCCCTGCAAGACTTCCTTTGATTGTAAAGCTAATCATTGCTTTGCCCCCTTATATCTTCAAGTAATTTATTTGTATTATTGACAGTAGTGCCTATGTCTGTCATCTTTGCTCCTGCTGCCTCAAGTATTTCCCTAAGCCTTGTCGGTAGCTTATTACGATCTTTCTCTCTTTGTAATACAGTTCTGTAATTTCTTATAAAATTAGACTGTATTACACTCTGAACTGTATCAATCTCCATGCCTGCCCATTCTTGTAGAACCTCATGTCTTCCTAACGTTTTTTGTACTACTACTGGAAGCTTCTCAAACTCTTCTTTTGCATGATAATTTGAGTTTGATAGTGCCTTGTTAACCATTCCCCACGCTTCCATTTCTGTCATATCAAAGCTTTTTACCGGTATTTTGTCTATAAGTTGCCCGGGTGTGGGGGCAAATCCTTTCGTATCACTCAATATATACGAATGTAATGCGGCTCTGATGTGTTCAAACTGATAAGAAGCAAGTATTGCTGTCCATGTATCTACTGTAGCCGTTATATCTGTCGGCTTGTAGTTCGGATAGGTATATGTCATTATCATTATGATCTCTTTTACTTCATCTCTTGTCATACTTTATCCCAGTCTATGACCCCTCCTTGGTTATTAAAACTCCTGCTGCTATTGCTATTACTTTTTAATCCATATAAGTCCTGCCAGTTATTCATAATAGATTGATCAAGGACCGCTATAGCTCTGTCATTATCCATATGTCCGTTCACTGTAGATAATTCTTTTAATTTCTTAACTAATAGATCTACTGTATGTTGTGTCGAGATTGGTTTTTTGATTTTCTCTCTCATTTTTGCATATTCTAAAAAAGCCTCATTCAGTTTTTCATCATAAGAAAAATAAGATAAATCTATCTTCTCTTTTGCCCCAGTATTTTTATTTACTTTGTTTTCCTTTACTTTCCTTTCTTTTACTTTCTTTTCTTTTAAAGGGTTTTTCTCGGAAATACTATGGTTTTTCTCGGAAATACTATGGTTTTTCTCGGAAATTGCTTCATTTTGGGTTACTTTAATAAAAGAAGCCGTTTCCTCTTTGCTTAAAAGCCAAATTTCACCTTTAACATCTACGGTTCTTTTTTGACCTTTCATAGCTTCCTGATATCTTTTTTGTATTCCGGGTGAGGTAATTGTAGTGACCGGACCAGCAAGTGTGCTTATCTGTGTAAGTAGTGACCGACTAGCCAAGTATTCCATTATCTGCTTTATAAACCCCTCGGTTAAGCCAAGGTCTGTCATCATGTTATCAATGCAATCATCGTCATAAATCAAGTAATATCCCTTATCTTTATATGCTTCGCATAATATCCATATATATAAGACGATGCCGTCATTTCCGAACCTTGCCCTTAAGGCTTTTATACGCCTATCCGAATAGAAAAAATCTGTATCAAAGGAAAAGTAAAGCAAGCCTTGTTTTTTTGGTCTTGCCATTCAGTTACCTTCCTTAATGGATTGTCGTTTGTATTGGAGCAATTGTAGTGACCGGACTAGCAAGTATGCTTATCTGTGTAAGTAGTGACCGACTAGCCAAGTATGCAATTGCTTTATCCAATTACAGCGGACTATAATGGCTTCCTTTCGTAACATATCCCTGTGATATAAGTAAGCCAAATGAGTAAATACTACGTCTACAGTTACGTTTGCATTTTTTAACGTGGTTTACTTCCACAAGAGTATATATTCATAAGTTCGGCTTTTATAGCAGCTTATCCGACCCTGCTAATAATTTGGCTTTTATAGTAGATTAGTCCAACCCTACTGTTAAGTGCTGTTTTAATGAGATTATCCAGCTCCTCAAAGCTTAATTACAACTTTTTAAGGTCACCATTTTAGATACCCTTAAACTTATATAAGATCTGTATATCCCATGTACTTATTTACAAAATATACTTGCCCTTTACCTGTTACCTTGGTTGTTCTTGTAAGAACATTGTTTCCGTTGCTGTCTATATAACTTCCTTCTTTTACTTTGAATAATCCAAGCTCCATAGCCTTTTGACTTGGCATATTTCTGCTGCTGCCATACCTAAGTAAAAACCCGTCTTGTCTTAGTTTCTCAAACAACCTTTTCTGACCTATATCTACTCCGTTTTGCCTTAAAAACTTGGCTAAATCACCTATTAAAATAGTGCTTTCACTTGATGATACTGCTGCTGTAAATACTGCTGCAGGTCTCATCTCTTCTATTTGCTTGTCTTTTTCAGCTAACAGCTTTTGTGCTTCTATAACTGCCGCCGCTATCAGATCACTGCCTGTAGGCATTTTATAAGTTCCTGTCCTTCTTATACTTGGAAGTACTTCACTCGTTACCCATTTCTTAAATTTCTTTGCATTTGGCAACTTACTTGAAAGTATAAGACTATACAGACCTGACTCATTGATGATGATGGTTTCCTTATCCTGGTTACCATCAAAAAGCATGATCTTGCGTCTATCTTCTTCATCTACATGGCGGTTTATATCTCGACTACCGTTCCGGTACTCGAGAATGTCCGCCACATCTTTACCCACGAACCAAGGTTCACCATTAATATCTAAAACTCTAACCGTACCAAATTCCATATTTCTAAAAACTTGTATGTTCTTACTCATATCCTTCCTTCCTAATCACCAAAAAGGCTGTTTTGTATGTCATCCTTTGCGATGGTATTCGCTTCCGGCTCTTCTTTTACTTCATTACCCTCTTCTTGCTCTGTACTATACTCGCCTACATCATCCGGTACTGCATCAATAACGGTATCTTCATTAATGTCATCTTCCTGATTATCTACATAATAGGATGAACCGTCCTGATTGATTACTGCCATATCCTTATCAAATGCTGTCATCATATCTATGCTCATGATTCCCCATTTGCTTATAAGCTGCCTTAACATGGTCTTGTATGCCATTGAGTCAAAATCTTTAGCCCAAAATGTCCATGCAGTACCTTTTCTTTTATCTGCAGCATAAGCCTGTGAATACTTCAATGCATGCTCTTCCATCTTCTTTTTAGACCAGTACAAAGTTTTCTTAAATCCGTTTGTATACTCAAACATCGCATAGTATCCTATAGTTTCCGTATTTTCTCTTACAGTGTCATCATCTATAAGATTAACTTCTATCTCTTCATTAAGCGGATCATATCGTACAAGCTCACCGTTTTTGATTGCTAACACATTAAGCTTTTTATACTGACCGCTCCTCATTGCCAACTGTAAATATCCTTTATACCCAAGCTGGAACTGTGCAACCTTCCCTTTTGTCTTATCATTAAACGGTACCATATAGTACTGTCCAAGCTGTGGACTTGGAGAAAGTCCTAAACTATTTCCTAAAAGTGCCGCTGACAGGATCGACTGATTAGTACAGCTTTGTAACTCTTTATTAGTATTAACCGCTGATACTATTGATGATATGAACCTGTCTCCATTCTTTCCACCTATAACACTGTTTATCTGATTCTTTACTGCATCCTGTGTAAGATATGCTGTAAGTCCGTTGCTCTTCTTTTGCTTTGCTAAACTGTTCTGTACTGCCATTTTCTCTATCTCCTTCTTTCCTTTAGTTATTTGTAGGTCTTCTGAACTTTATGTTGTTGAGTTTCAAATAAGATGCAAGCTTTTTAGCCTCTTCACTGCTAAGGTAAGCTTCAAAACCTATCCATTCCCTTTGAATTAAAGGTTCGCACAAATCGGAAGCTTCATCTTTTACTTCTGAAGTCTTGACGGTTTCTCTTTCCGGTATCGGATTTTCAAGTGCCTTAGCAGCTTCTTCCTGTGCTTTCTTATAATCTTTCTGTGCCTTAAGCTCCGCTTTTCGTTGTTCCTCCTCAGCTTTCCTCTTAGCTACATCTACAAGTCTGTTAGCCTCATTTATAGCCTTTGTAACATCTAAAGTTTTTTTATACACATCTTTGGCTTCAAATGAATACTCCGGAAGACAATTCAATGTATTTAATGCATTTTCTACATCAATAAGAATATTCTCAATATCTTTTTTGATACTTGTCATTGAAGTGGATGCATTAAGCCATTTTGGGTTGAATATCTGCTCATAGGTGGGAATTTCTCCAACCTGTAGGCTGTCCCAGTATTCTTTAATATCTGCTGCCTTTTTAGCTTTCTTCTCTTCATCAAAAGCTTTTATCTGACTGTCTATAAGTGCTATAGGTTCATTCACTATAGCTACTATATCCTTGACTTGTTTTTCAAATGTTTCATAAGGCTCTAAGTACTTCCTTTTGATTTCTTTTCTTTTATCCTCTAAAGCTGTTACAAACTTATTTAACTTAGCCTTGTCTGCCTTAGCTGATGTAACCTGATCATCTGTATAAACTAATGTCTTATACATCTCTACCTTTTGGGTAACTTCTGCCTTTATCTCTTCATGATTCCATTCAATAGACTGTAAAGCATTATCATCTTTAGGACTGTATATCTTTAGCTCCATATTTACTCCTTTTTGGTTTTTAAGCGGTTGTCAATTATAGGTTTACAACCACTTTCAGTTTTATCATTTTTATGTCAGATCCAACTGTAAACATCCGGTTGACAGTTGATTTTATATATCAGGAAGGATAAGACTTGGAGGATTTCTTTTTTTAAGACTTTCCCAAAACTTCTCTTCTTCCCTACATAAGTACTCTATATCCTCTTCAACTTCATTTCGATCTATAAAGTAGTGCCTTATTTGTATATAGACCTTATTATTGAATACACTCTTTAGCTGTGCCTTGAGGACGGCAAAGTCATACTCTGTAACCATCAGATAGTGAAGTACCTGCGCATAATAGTTTTCAGGTATTTTTCCTTTCCAGTTCTCTTTTTGCATACTTTGAAGTATATTTGTTGTTTTTATTTCCAGTATGCCCTTCCTGCTGGTATCCTTTTCGATAAGTTCACCGTCAAGGCTTGCATGAGCAAATGGGTACTTATCATTTATAAACATATTGTTTTCATCATAAAGCACTTCATAATTCGGATAATCAAGCTTGAAAAGCTCTCTTAAATGATTTTCTGCTGCTATACCGTACTTTACATAGTCTTTATCTGATATGTCTTTAGGCTTGATTTTTCCCTTTTTCTCAAACCACAGATCAGTATTAGACTTATAGGGATTAAGCCCAAGTACAGCCGCTGCATCTGAACCACCGAGTTTTTCTCGATGGTTCAGCCATTCATTACGGTCTTTTAATATTTTTTTCTCTAGCATTTTTTATACCTATTTGTTATAATATACGCATGTATATATATTTATTTACTTTTGTAGCTTACAGTTTTCTTCTTTGAAGGGCTGTAAGCTCTTTTTATTGCTGTACAGTAATATATCCGGATAACTTACTATCATTTCCTTGCCTGTCTTAAGTACCTTTAGCTTGACCAGGTTGGGATACAGTTTAATAACTTCCACTATGTCTGTTTTCTGTTTAGGTTTTGAACTGTCTGAAAAGTCTTCGGCACTAAAGCTCTCATAAGTGTAGTCAAACCTGTCACCAAGTTTAATAAGCTGCTTAAGCTCCTTGATGCCTATTCCGGTTTGTCTCATATTTCCTGAATATTTAGCCACTGCCATAGTTATATTCCTCTTTTTTCTATAAAATCAGGTATCTGCAACTCTTTAGGCTCTACAGCCTCAAAGGTTATAGTAAATATAGTTCTTTTTCCCTCCTCACACACCTCTGTTTTTATGTGCTTTCTGCCCGGTGCGCATATATTAACAACACATTCTGACTCTATATACATAAGTAACCTCCTTCAAAAAAGTTTATATTAACCCCCGTCTTATTTCTTTAAAGCTTTATCTTTTAAACGAAGATAATCGTACAAGAACTCTTTAGTTTTCTCAGAGTACTTTTCATAAAGCCTATTAAGAAATTTTTTTGCATAATCCTGATATTCATTAGGTTTTAATTCATCTGTACAATCTACGGAATATAAATTATTGGCTTCTGCTATCAGTCCGGCTATACCTACGATATTGAAGTTTCTATACTCACAAGCAAGGTGTAGTAAGTTGCATAAATCTTTATATGTATATATGCTTTTTACAATCCTTGATATTTCCGCTTTCATATCTTCCTCCTTAAAAAATTTCCATTAAATCTTCTTTCTTTATATACCCCCTAGACACTAAGCGTCTTAGTTCCAAGACCGATAGTGTCTCAGGATTGTTATACCTGTTGTAATATGTCTTTTCAGCTTTACCTATAAGGGTTGCCATTTCTTTAGGATTAAAACTGTACTTACCCTGTATTTCCTTAAGCAACCCTCGTACTATATCGTCCTTACTAATTGTTTTCCTCGCCATAGCTTTCATCCTCAAAATCTAATTTTGAAAGAAGACCTTTTTTAAGTAAAGCTTCATGCAGTGCAAAGTCATGACGGAATCCTTTACGCTCCTCTCCGGTTCTATCAACTTGGTTTATTATTGTTTCGCCTAAAAGACCTCCTTCTTTGCTAAATAATCTTCTTGTGTACCTAATTCCAAAACTGTTGTAAGTAGTATCATCTGTTACTATGAGGTACTTATTTCCACGATACTTAATCTCCATAGTTGAAATTGATTGAGTATAGTTACTATCTTTATCAAATAGGTATCTTTGTTCTTTTTTACAGCTAAGAACATACACCTTATCGTCAAGTACCTCTTCCAGATCATCACCATCTGTCAGTCTGCTCGCATAAAGATTCATGCTATCCAAAGTATCTTTTGTAATTTTGTTCTCTCCATAAAGACTTATTAATTCATCTATAAAATTCTGTAGTTTCATAAAAACCTCCTTACTTATCATCAATGGTAAATGCAAATACCATCATTACAATTACTGCCGCAATACTTCCAACTGCTATCATTATCCCTTCCCTTCTTTTCTCCTGTTTACTTTTTACATTCATTTCCTTACAATACCCTTATAGGTGTTGCCGCACCTAAATACATTGAAAGGAGTTTTACTATGCGTAGACATAAACCGCCTTTTAAGGGATTGCGTTTTGTTTTGAATAAATCTACCGGTGAAATTCATGACCTTGACAATGAGAAACCTCAGTGTCAGATAGATGAAATCAAACCTGAACATGTTTATAATTGTGATTCTTACTCTATAGCTCAAGTAGCCCGTGTATTCCTATCCCCGAAAATTAACGGCTGTTACTATTGCAACCCATCAAAGGACAAAGGATAATCATTATCTTTTTCTTTAGCTGCTTGAACCATTTCGAGCAGCTGTTCTTCTGGAATTTCAGATTGCAAATGTTTGCATATCTCTTCCTGAGTTTTGTAAGTTTGCACCATCTCATACATCATGGTGCCGGCAAACTCTACATTTCTAATTCTTTTAAATGCTTCAAATACATTCACTTATAAAACCACCTCCTAACCTACCTTTTCTTCTCCTCTTTTCTAAGCGTGTCAATTGCAATATTTAACGCTTCGACATCGCTCCCCCACACGCCAAAGCCTTCTTCGTCTTCTTTTATGTGCTCCTTACAATGCTCTCTTAAATCTTCTAATTGTTCTATCGCTTCCTCTTTGTTCATCTTTCAAACCTCCCGTCTATATTTGACTACGCTATGTCCTTCTCCTCTTTACTTTGCTTTTAATCTCTCCTAAAATATTCTTACAGGCTATTGCAGTAGCTGAGTAATAAATAAAAAGGAGAGCACGAATATGCAACCTAATAAAGATGGTGATAAATTACTTTCTATTATCTACAAATCATTTCTTGAAAGAAGAAAACAAGGCTTTTCAAAGGCGGATGCAGCCTTTTTTGAAGACGGCTACTTTTCTTCAGATACTTATTTAAGTAAATGGAATGTAGATGACCTAGATGATACTCTTGCACACTTGCACGATTTAGGTATGGTTAAACCGGATATAATCGGCAACTTCAAATTAACTGAAGTAGGCATTAATTATATGGAAAACCGTTTTAAGGACAGGCTTGATAAAGTCCTTGATTACATAACTAAATTCGTACAATTGATACCTTAGACTTTTCTTACCTTTACTAAAAAATCTAGGTCCGTAGGAGTATATAGTTCTTTTCCCATCTGTATACTCCTCCATAAATAGATCCAAGCCATCCCAGACTATTATTATCTTTTCAGGTCTTATATCCTTATCGTTTATCCTTACTACTTTTTCTTTTTTATTGATTTCAATATTTATTAGTTTTATTATTTCCGTAAAATCACCTCCTATCTATATGTAATTACGCTATGTCCTTTTCCTCCGCCGGCTCGGCTCGCTTCTCTTTGTAAGCCATTGCCATGCCCTCACCATAACCAAGTAAATAGTTCTGAGCCTCTTTGGACATTTTCGGCAGTATCTCCATTAGTACAAGCAGTACTTCTTTTTGAGTGTCTGTCATTGTCTGTCATCTCCTTTCATATATTTTTTGTATTTACATTGTTCTTAATCTCTCCTACAATCTACTTACAGGCTCTGCCAAGCCGAGTAAAAGAAAGGAGAAAATACTATTATGCTTAGTAATTCTGCTAAACAGCTTCTTGACCATTTTATGGGAATCTACAATAAAACAGGCAGATCTGAATTTATAGTAGATGATTATATGGGTATCCCTAACTACGAAATGGCTCTTAAAGAACTTTGCTCTCAAGGATATATATCCGAAGAACAAAACAACATTTTAGGTTCTGTTTTTCTTTACACAGATAGAGTTTAAGTAATGTTTTGGGATTCTGTAGGCATATCTTCTTTAGGTTTGTCTACAGATACGCCCTTAATAAACTCGTACCACTCATCAAAGTCTTTTTCTTCTTTGAATGAAAATTCATTTACATCTACTTCCAATAATTTCAAAGTAGGTTTTAATTTACCTTCTTGATTTCTTGCTGAATATATAATGTCTGTAACTCCCCGGCTTACATCTTTGCCGTCAAGAAAAACCCTTGTACCTTTTCCTATTGTGGCTATGATTAACTTTGGTATCATTCTATCTCCTTTCTTTGTTCTTTATAGGACTATATTATATCTTCTAAAGAACATTGTCAATAGTTTTTTTGTTCTTTTAAGGAACTTTTTTTCTTGACTTTTTAAGATATCCTATTTATAATCAAGTCAATGGAGGTAGTTATATGTTTAAAAAGATAATGCTTCTTTCATTTCAAATAATAAGATTAATAATTGTAGTAGTAGGCTTATGTTTACTATTCTGTAAAAACTTCTAGGGGAAGGAGGTATGCATGAACGAAAGAGTAAAAGAGCTTAGAAAAGAACTAGGTCTGTCCGGCGAAAAATTTGGCGAAAAGATTGGGCTAAAAAGAAATAGCCTAAGTCAAATTGAAACAGGGAAAAATAGTATAACAGAGCAAACAATATTATCTATCTGTCGTGAATTTAATGTAAATGAAGAATGGCTGCGACATGGCACCGGTGATATGTTCATATCTATGGATGTTGAGGATCAGTTAATGGATTGGGCAGGTAAAGTTTTAGGAGCTAGAGAAGGGGATTTTAAGAAAAGATTCATCACTATGCTTATGGGATTAACTGATGAACAATGGAAGTTCATCGAAGAAAAGGCAAAGGAATTGGCAAATAAATAAGCTGATCTAAGTCAGCTTAAGAATTTTCTGATAAAGAAGTACAACCGTTTTAATTGTAATGTACCGGCTTTATCCAATAACTTAATAATCAGTTCCTTATAATCATCCATACTATGCCTCCAAGCACACACGATCTAAAGTAGCGATACGCTCATTATAGAACTGATGTTCTGTTTAGTCAAGGGGTATGGTGAATAATTTTAGGAAATAACACTTCAACACAAATTACAGGTGATAATTATGGGAAAAGTAATTTCAATTATAAACATGAAGGGCGGTGTCGGTAAAACTACTTTAAGTATTGGAATTTCCGACTATTTAGCAGAAACAGGTAAAAAAGTACTGTTAATAGATGCAGACCCTCAATTTAACGCAACACAAGCACTATTAGATCAGTATAAGTCTTCATATGATGACTATTACAATTCTGAGGTACTAAAAGATGACTCTACTATTTTCAAACTCTTCACAACAGTTGCTAGTATAACTACACCATACGAATGTCCCGACTTAGAAACACTGAAGGTTTCATTAACCGATAATTTTGATTTGATATGCGGGGACTTGCGTTTGGTATTGTCCAATAATTCTAATAATCCAAGGTTCGCAAAGAGAATAACAGGATTTATAAAAGATAATGGTTTGAGAAATAAGTATGACTTTATTTTTATTGACTGTCCTCCAACATTGACGATATATACTGACAGTGCTTTAATTGCCTCCGATTATTATTTAATTCCTAATCGGATTGACAGATACTCAATTATAGGAATTGAATCTTTACAATCTGCTATAACCGGACTTATTAAAGAAGAAGAGTTAAAGTTAAAATGTTTGGGAATTGTATACACCATGGTTTACAAGAAAACACTGAAAAACCAAGAAAGTCTTAGGCTAAATTTTGAAAGTAAAAAAACCTTAGATGGGATAGATATATTCTCTTCTAAAACAACTTTTTATAGTAATGTACAATTTGCAAAGTCAGGTTCTAATCCTAATTCGTATGTTAAAGCAAAGCAAGATATAGCTGCTGTTTCAGAAGAACTGGTAGAAAGACTTAAAAAGGAGGACAGTAATGTATAACGATCTGATTCTGTATCGTAATGAACTAAAAAACAACATAATACCTAAATATAAATTAATGGGCATTGTTTCGGCTCTTCTTCTTTCCAAGGAGATTTTCCCGAAAAACACCTCTATTGAAGAGTTTGTGAAAGAAGTTTTTTCTTTAGAATTAAAGCCTTATTTATTAAAATCAAGGGTACTTATTATTGCTAATATTTCTAAAGTCATTTACTCAATTGAAGATGACAGAACTTATAAAAACAAACTTTATAATTTTATTCAAGGGTGTATTGATAAGATTCAGACTCCTGATAAACATAAAAAAAATCAATTTGATGGTTGGTTTCATCAATGAAAAGTAATCTTTCCTTATGTGAGTTGAATGCTGCTAAAGAAGAAATTACATCTTTTTTGAAAAAACTAGAGGAGTTAGATAATAATAGTTTTCTGTCTAAACAATCTAATAAGGACTTTATTATGTTCTTAGCTAAAAAAATTATGTTTTTAAAATATCTGTATCAGGCGGATGTTAAGTATCCTCTTGCTGTACTTATATCGGATTTTTTCTTTTTAATTCTAAGTATCATAAAGAGTGAAATCCGATATATCTACTTAAATGAAAGATCTATAATTGAAAACTTTACTAGGTATATTATGGAAGTACCCTTAGAAGACTCTTATGTAACATATACTTTGCTTGAGCAAATGAATCAGAAATTTTTCAAGCATACAACTTCTCAAAGTGATTTTTCGCTAATTAAAGGTGAATATTCAACTGCTTGTAACTATGTGCATGGGGGAGAAAAATTAGAAAAAAGTCTTATATCAGTATTAGCAGAATATACTGAACATAAAATAATGATAGAACAACAATCTTTGTATGCAAATATGATTAAGCTAATTAATATATTTATACATATTATTGTTTCATGTAGGCTTGAAGTTATTGATAGTTGCTTTCATAGAAAGAAAAGCGTATTGCGTTACCTTATTGGCAAATCAATAATAACCTATCATGAAAAGCAATAAATACCTTAATGCTATAGAAAAGCGTGTTTAAAGGTTCAGGTAAGGCAATAGCCTTCCAAAGTGATGTAATATAACAATATGATTTAGGTTTAGGGGGACATGATTTTGAACAAAAATAAATTTATACCTTATGCTGAGAGTGAAAAGTATGGTAGCAACTATATCGGTCAAATAGTTAGAATACTTGATAAATATTCTATAGTAGTGAGTACTTTTCGTACATTAAAAGAAGGTAATACAGTTCAAGTTTTTGATGTTGGTGAAGAATTGATAGGTTTAGACGGTGAATCTTTGGGTGATTATATATATGTTAAAGCAACTCTCACTGTTTCTCAGGTAGAATCTAAATATTGTATATGCGAGACTGTAACTGAAGAAAAAGTCAAGCCGCTGCTTTTAACACCATTTACAGATATGGCACGAACAGTAAAATCTCAACAACCGCTATCAGTCAGAAGTGAAGATATACACGAAGTTCCTAAGATTGATATGATGATAAAAATAGGCGATAAAGTACGACTACAATAATTTAATATATTGACAAATTTAAGATTACAATGTAAGATTGGTGGTGAAAGAAATGGTCGTTGTGTAGATGACTAGCAAGAAGCTCTTCTTACATTGTGTAAGGAGGGCTTTTTTCTTTATGCCGGATCAATTTGACAAGCCATTTATGACCTATGATGAGCTGATAAAATTGTTGAGTTCTCGTGGCATTCAAGTAAATAATTATGATTTTGCAATAACTGCATTACAAAATCACTCATATTACACTTTAATAAACGGATACCAACATATATTTGATACTTCAAATAATAATCAAATTACTTTTGAAGATATATATTCATTATATATCCTAGATAATAATATAAATAATACTATATTCAAATACATATTATTTGTGGAGCGAGGGTTAAAATCCAGACTATCATATCAAGTTTCAAAAAATTATGGAGTATTTACGAGCTGGGAAAATTTAGATTATGATCATTTGAGTTTTAATGATCCTAATGATTACCTGTATATGAAATATTATTCTAACTCAAATAACTCCAGGCTTAATACATTGATATCTCTCAAAAAAACTTTTATTGAGAAATATCAAAGTGAGCCACTGAAACATTACAAGGCAACAAAAAACCATATCCCACCATGGATACTTTGTACATCAATTACTTTTGGCAAAGTTCTAATGTGGTTTGGAATATTAAAAAGCAATGACAAAGAAGATATATGTAACTCTTACTTTAATTATTACAACTTATCAATTAACGATCAGAAGGAATTACTTAAAAAGTCTTTGTTGCTTTTGAAGGAGTATAGAAATTTAATCGCACATGGTAGCAGAGTATTTAATAACTTTCCTTTGCCACAGCTACCCAAGCACGCATTATTATCAATTTTTCCTGATGTGCTTTCAGTCTCTGAGTATGATAAGGGTCTAGGTCAGTGCGACACATATGCAATAATGTTATCATTGGTATTACTACTTGTAGATAATTATTCAATACAAAATTTCCTTACCGAAATATATTCAATTTTAGAGTCTCATAAGAACTTTGAAATTTGTAATACACATGCTTTTAAATTTTTAAATCTTCCGGATGACATATTATCAAGAATAGAAAATATTATGAATGCTTATCAGAAATGATAAATATTCGTAATTGGACAAAAAATACTTAAAAATACACAATACTTGACCTATGAGCCGATTTTATACATTATACTTGACCTAAAAAAAGTCAAGCAAGGATTTTATAAGGATTAATGACTATTTTGTTGAGGTCAACAAAATAGTGGATATGTTCCAAAATGGTACATATTCAAACTTGAAAGTTGTAATTAAATAAATAAAAAACACCCCTGCACTGTTGGAGCAATGCAAGGGCAAAAGCTAAGTCCTATTGATATAATAGACACTAACTACCAAGTCATATTATACCACAGGCAACACCTCATTCAATCCTGAATAGGTGTTCTTTTTATATGTAAAATAAGGAGGGCTATTTATGGCTAAGGCAAGAAAACTTCCATCCGGAAGATGGAGATGCAAAGTATACGATTACAAGGATGCCAAAGGCATTGAGCATTACAAGTCTTTTACTGCTGATTCAGCTAAGGAAGCGGAATATTTAGCAGCAGCTTACAGAATGGATAAAACTAAAGTAGAAACAAAAAAACCGGATATAACTTTAAAGGACGCAATGTATAAATACTGTGACATGAAATCAAATGTATTATCACCTACAACTCTTACTGAGTACAAACATCTTATAAATAATGCCTTTAATGAATATCATAGTCTACCCATAAAAAAATTCAATGCCGAACTTATACAGTTATGGATTAACGAGTATTCAATAGGCAGAAACCCGAAAACAGTAAAAAATGCTTACGGTTTTTTATATGTGGTGCTTAAAGCATTTTTACCCGACCTGCATGTTAATGTAACATTGCCCCAGAAGATAAAGCCCAAGCTGTACATTCCCACAGACAATGACATAAAGACTATAACAGATTATCTGAAAGACAATGATACAGATTTGTTAACGGCTGTATACTTGGCAGCGTTCGGCACTCTCAGACGCTCTGAGATATGTGCTTTAACTTCCGCAGATGTAGAAAAGAATATAATACATATAAATAAGGCACTGGTCCTTAATGAACAAAGAGAATGGGTAGTGAAAACCACCAAGACTGTTTCAAGTATAAGAGATGTGGATATGCCTGAGCATATTGTCTCTCTGCTGCCTAAAAGTGGAAATTTAGTTAATCTGAACCCCAATCAGATTACCCACAGATTTGCAAAAACACTCAAGACCCTTGATATACATTCTTTCAGGTTTCATGATCTTCGTCATTATGCAGCCAGCATGATGCATGCGATAGGCATACCTGACACATACATAATGAGGCGTGGCGGATGGTCTTCCGATACCACACTTAAAAATATTTATCGTGGTGTTATGGATGATTATATGGAAAGATTTACTGCAAAAGCATTCGATCACATAGATAAAATAACTCTAAACCGTACACAAAACCGTACACAAAAAGTAAAAAAGCCCTGATTTACAAGGCTTTTTAAGTCGGAATGACAGGACTTGAACCTGCGACCCCTTGACCCCCAGTCAAGTACGCTACCAATCTGCGCTACATCCCGATATTTATATCATCCGTAAACATAAACTGCAGTTTAAGTGTTTACGGATGATTAAGTTTTAAGTTTATTCTTCAGGCTTTACTTCTTCTGTAACTGCTTCTTCACTCGGAGCCTCTTCGTTCTTAACTTCCTGCTCCTTTGCAGTTTCCTCAAGCTTAAGTGCCTTTACACTTAAAGATATTTTCTTATCTTCTTCATTAAAGTCCACTATCTTAGCTTCAACCTTATCGCCTACCTTAAGTACATCTGAAGGTTTATCTACATGCTCTACAGCTATCTGTGATACATGTAAAAGTGCATCCACACCAACCTCAAGCTCTACAAAAGCTCCGAAATCGGTCATTCTGGCAACCGTACCTGATACCACATTGCCTATAGCATACTTCACGCCCGCATCAAGCCATGGATTCTTATCCGGGAACTTAAGACTTAAAGCTATCTTATCTCCTGATACATCCTTAATAAATGCCTCTACCTTATCTCCGCTCTTAAACACCTTCTTAGGATTCTCCGTTCTTCCCCAACTCATCTCTGAAATATGGAGAAGTCCGTCAGCTCCGCCAAGGTCTATAAAAGCTCCGAAGTCGGTAACATTCTTCACTGTACCTTCTATAACATCCCCAAGCCTGATCCTTGCAAAAAGCTCCTTTTGAAGCTCCTGCTTCTTAGCAACTAAAAGCTGCTTTCTGTCTCCTATTACTCTTCTTCTCTTAGGATTAAACTCTATAATAACAAATTCTATCTCTTCGTCTTTATACTTTTGGAGATTCTTCTCGTATGAGTCGGATACCAGACTTGCAGGTATGAAAACTCTGCTCTCTTCTACAGCAACACTAAGTCCGCCGTCAAGAACAGCTACAACCTTAGCCTTAAGCACTTCTTTGTTATTAAAGGCTTCCTCAAGTCTTTTGTTACTTCTGTCTTGAGCAAGTCTTCTGTATGAAAGTGCTACCTGACCTTCACCGTCATTAACTTTGAGAACCTTTGCTTCCATCTCATCACCGACTTTGACTACTGTACGCAAATCTAGGTTTGAATCCTGACTATACTCATCTCTTGTAATAATACCGTCTGACTTGTATCCTACATTAAGTACTATAGAGTCTTCCTTGACATCTATAACCTTACCTGTAACCAGTTCCCCTGTATGAATAGTTTTCAATGTTCCTTCTAACATTTGTTCAAAACTTAGATCTGACATTATTTTGAACCTCCTCAATTATATGTTTTGGCGTTGATGCTCCTGCTGTAATACCTATACTTTGTCCTTTCGGCAACTCCTCAGTATCCAAATCTTTTGCTGTCTGTATAAAAATAGTCTTTTTGCATATATTTTCACATATATCAACCAATTTGGTTGTATTTGAACTATTCTTATCTCCTATAACTATCATTGTATCAACTTCAGCCGCAATCTTTCCTGCCTCGGTTTGTCTTTCCTGTGTTGCACTACAAATTGTATTAAAGCAAGTAATATCATACTCTAAAACCTTAATTTTATCAACAAGTTCTTGAAATTTCTTATGATTATAAGTAGTTTGTGCTACTATGTATAATTTTACATCTTTTTTTATACCTAAAGCTGTGAAATCTTCATAATTTTCTATTACCACAGTAGAGTCATCTCCCCAACCTTTTATACCTTGAACCTCAGGATGGGCAGGATTTCCCACTATTATTACCTTATTTCCCTTTTCACATTCGGCTGCAACTATCCTGTGTATCTTTCTTACATAAGGGCAGGTGGCATCTACGATTTCAAATCCGGTCTCTTCACAGCTTTTGTATACTTCTTTTCCTACGCCATGCGACCTTATCACCAGAGTCCCCTGCTCGGCAGTCTTTAACTCCTCACTGTCTTTTATTACATCCACTCCCTTGGATTTTAAATCCTTTATCACTTCGTCATTATGTATAATGGGTCCGTAGGTATATACTTTTCCCTTATTTCTTTCAACCTCATCATAGACCTTTTGCACAGCTCTTTCCACTCCGAAACAAAAGCCTGCACTTTTGGCTAATCTAACATCTTTCATTTAATATCCTCTTTACATAAAAAAGAATTTCTTCAAGCGTCTCATTCAGATCCTTGTCTGATGAATCCACTACATAGGCATCAGGAGACTGTCTTAGAGGAGATAGCTCTCTGTTCATATCTCTTTCATCTCTTTTGATTATATCCTGTTCTATTTCAGAAATATCTGTGTTTATCCCCTTACAGGTCAATTCTTTACATCTTCTAATCGCCCTTGTATGCGGCTTTGCCGTAAGATATATTTTAACATCGGCATTCGGTAAAACTGTGGTAGCTATGTCTCTTCCGTCCATAACCACATTGTGTTTGGCTGCTATGCTCCTTTGAAGTTTAACTAGCTTTTCTCTAACATTGCCATACACACTTATCACACTTGCCAAATTACCTATAGCCTCCTGCCTTATACAGTCGGACACATCCTTACCGTTAAGATAAATTTTTTGTATACCGTCCTCATGCTTTATGCTTATATCTACATCATCTATATATTTTTCAAGCTTCGCTTCTATATCTTCATTGCCCTCTACTTTGCTGATATACAAAGCCATGGCTCTGTACATTGCTCCGGTGTCTATATATAAAAAGCCAAGTTTTTCACTAAGCAACTTTGCTATTGTAGACTTTCCCGAACCTGACGGACCGTCTATAGCTATACTTTTATACATACTCTAAATTACCTCCTGCCGCATAACCTGTAGACCAAGCCACCTGTAGGTTGTAACCTCCGGTCAATGCATCAAGATCAAGTACCTCACCTGCAAAATATAAGGATTTGATAAGCTTTGACTCCATGGTTTTGGGATTTATCAAAGACACATCCACTCCTCCTTTGGTTATAATAGCCTCTTCAAATCCCCTTACACCATCTATAGTATAGCTTAAATTCTTAAGCGAATAAAGTAGCTTCAGTCTTTCTTTCTTAGTTATATTGCAAATCTTAATATCTTCTTTCAAATCAGCCTGCCTTAATACTTCCGGAATTAATTTTACAGGTAGTAAATCCGGCAATACATTCTTTAGTTGTTTATTTTTTGCATTTTCAAAATCTCTCAAAAGTCTTGCATCCAGTTTTTCATTATCAAGTGCCGGTTTTAGGTCTATTACTAGCTTAAGTTTTTTATTTTTATCAATTAATTCCACAACAGTATATGAACTTGCGGATATCAAGGTTGGACCGCTTACACCGAAATGTGTGAACAGCATTTCCCCAAAATCCGTATATATACTTTTACCTTCGTCATATATGCTTACAGCAACATTTTTAAGTGATAGCCCCTGTAATTGCTTGATTTTTTCCTGTTCCTCCAAAGTAAACGGTACCAAACTCGGATATAATTTAGTAACTTTATGCCCCGCAGCTTTTGCAAATTTATAACCGTCCCCGGTAGAACCTGTACCCTGATAGGATCTTCCTCCTGTGGCTACTATTACGGCATCTGCATATATATTTTTACTTCCAAGTCTAATTCCCTTGCATCTTGACTCCTCTATTATCAAGGACTTTACTTCTACCGAAAGATTAACTTCCACAGACAGGTCTGACAGTATTTTTTCAAATGCTTTGATTACATCTGATGACTTGTTCGACAGGGGAAATACTCTCTCACCTCTTTCAACCTTTGTGGGACAGCCTGCATTTTCCAGCATTTCAACTATGTCTTTATTGTCAAATTGTTTGAATGCACTGTATAAGAACTTTGAATTACTTACTACATTTTCCATAATTGTCTTTATATCTGAGGCATTGGTTATGTTACAGCGTCCTTTGCCTGTAATATAAAGCTTTCTTCCTATGCGGTTATTCTTCTCATAAATGCTTACTGTATGTCCGTTAAGTGTAGCGGAAACAGCCGCCATTATACCGGCGGCTCCTGCACCTATAATTATTACCTTACTCATTCTCTACCTATAGTTCTACACTAACAAAAATATCGTAGATTGCTTTTATAGCATCCTCAAAATCACAATCATTGATGCCTACTATAACATTATACTCGGATGAGCCTTGGTCTATCATCTTTACATTTATCCTTGCATGTGCCAAGGCTGCAAATATTCTGGCTGCCGTACCTCTTTTTGCCCTCATATCTCTTCCGACTACCGCAACTAAAGCAAGTCCGGTTTCTATATCTACAGAATCCGGTTTTACGGCTCTATGTATGCCTGCAACTACATTTTGCTCATTTTTTTCAAACTCATCCTGATGAACCAAAACAGACATTGTATCTATTCCTGAGGGCATGTGCTCTATGGACATATTGTTTTTTTCGAATACCTCTAAAACTTTTTTACAAAATCCGACTTCCGAATTCATCATAGTTTTATCGACATTGACCGAACAAAATCCTTTTTTACCCGCAATACCGGTTATAGTGTATTTGGAGCGTTTGCAGGTGCTTTCCACTATCATAGTACCCCTATCCTCAGGTCTGTTGGTATTTTTAATATTTATAGGTATTCCGCCCTTTCTTACAGGGAATATGGCTTCTTCATGCAAAACGCTTGCTCCCATGTATGAAAGCTCTCTTAACTCTCTGTAAGTAATTGTATCTATTACCTCCGGCTGTCTTATAATTCTAGGGTCGGTTACTAAAAATCCCGATACATCCGTCCAGTTTTCATACATATCCGCTCTTGCCGCCCTTGAGACTATAGATCCGGTAATATCTGAACCTCCTCTTGAAAATGTTCTGATATTTCCGCTGTGATCGGCACCGTAAAATCCCGGAATTACAGCGTGTTCCAGTCCTTCAAGGGTTTTTGACAACACCCTATCGGTGTACTCGGAGTCAAAAGTACCGTCTTCATTAAAAAATATAACTTTTGCGGCATCTATAAACGGAAAGTCCATATATCTTGACATAATGATACCGTTTAAGTACTCCCCTCTGGAAGCCGCATACTCTCTTCCGGCTTTTTTTATAAACAGGTCTTCTATAGTATCAAATTCTTCATCTAAACTAAGGTCGAGTTCCAAGCCCTTTATAATATCTTTGTATCTATTTTTTATTTTTTCCATTATAGGTTTGTACTCTAATCCGGCAGCTGCATGCTCATATGCAGAATATAGCAAATCCGTTACCTTATCATCATCATCATTTCTTTTACCCGGAGCCGAGGGGACTACAAAACGCCTGTCATTATCAGCACGTATTATATCCGCAACTTTCTTAAATTGTTCTGCACTTGCAAGAGAACTTCCACCAAATTTTGCTACTATATTCATCCTTTTTATAAAGTTTTATAACAAAAACTATTCCTTTCAAAATTATTTATAATTTTTTTTCAACTCTGCATAAGCCTTTGCCTGCTTCGTGCTTCGCACTTTCGCAGGCTCAACAGGTATTCGGATTTCGTGCTTCGCACTTCTTCCAAATACTTCTTTTGCTTTTCAACTCTGCATAAGCCTCGCCTGCTCCGTGCTTCGCACTTCCGCAGGCTCAACAGGTATTCGGAATACATGCTTCGCACTTCTTCCTCATACCTGTTGCCTTATGTTATGTAAAAGCAACTATACATGCAAGCACGTATAGTTGCTTTTACATGCATAAGAGCTTATGCAGTAAAGTATTCCACGCCTGATTCGAAGATTTTCATATCTTGTTCACCGTATATGTTTATGGATACTCCTCTTCCTATTCTTTCTGAGTGTAGCATCTTTCCGAATACCTTTCCATCCGGACTGCTCATTCCTTCTACTGCCATGTATGAGCCGTTGAAGTTATAATTATCTCCTATATTGGGGCTTAAGTCAAGGTCTGCGTACATTGTGGCAATTTGTCCGTTTGCTATGAACTTTTCTATATCCTTAGACTGTGCAACAAATCTACCTTCTCCATGTGAAGCCGGATTAGCGTATACGCTTCCAAGCTCAGCCTTTCTAAGCCATGGTGAAAGATTGCTCATTACTTTGATATATCCCATGGTTGATATATGTTTTCCTATACTGTTCATGGTCAGTGTAGGTGAGTGCTCATCCTGATCCTTTATAACTCCGTCTGTTATAAGTCCGAGTTTTATAAGTGTCTGGAATCCGTTACATATTCCTAAAACAAGTCCGTCTCTGTCTTTAAGCAACTTTTCAACTTCTCTTTTTATCAGCTCGTTCCTAAATACCGTAGCAAAAAACTTTGCTGAGCCGTCCGGTTCATCTCCGGCTGAAAATCCTCCCGGAAGCATGAGTATATTGGACTTTGATATAGCCTCCGCCAGTTCTTTTACAGACTCTCTTACATCCTCAGGACTGCTGTTTCTAAATACCATAGAGCTTACACTTGCCCCCGCTCTCACAAAAGCCCTTTCAGCATCATCTTCACAGTTTGTTCCGGGCATTACAGGTATGATTACCTGTGGTTTTACGCACTTTTTATCACAGATATGCACGGTAGGAGCCTCAAAGAGCTTAACTTCTATCTTTTTATCGGCAAGCTCTTTTGCACTGCTTGGAAATACGGGTTCTAAGGTCTCCTGCCATGTAGCAATAGCCTCCTCCAAATCTATTTTAGTATCGGCATACTCTATAAAGCCTTCTTTATTGACCTCTCCTATAACAGTATAACTGCAACTTAATTTGCCAAGTTCCCCGTCTTTGACTTCCGCTATTAAACTTGCAAATCTCGGAGCAAAAAGCTCTCTTTCATCCAAGTTATGTTCAAGTCTTACACCAAGTTTATTGCCAAATGCCATATAGGAAACTGCCTGTGCTATACCGAATCTGTTGAGTGCGTAGGCTGATATAATTCTTTTGTTTTTTATATCTTCATGCACTTTTGCATAGGTCTCTTTGACATCGGCATAGTCCGGCATATCATACTTATCCTTGGCTATGTCTATAAGTATTAATTTTGAACCTTTGTTTTTAAGTTCAGGGCTTATAATATCCTCTACACTGCCGGTTGCTACCGCAAATGATACCAGTGTAGGCACTACATCCAAGTCATTAAAACTTCCGGACATGGAGTCTTTACCGCCTATTGCGGCAAGAGAAAGTCCCTTTTGTGCGGAATATGCTCCAAGCAAAGCTGCAAAAGGTTCACCCCATCTCTTAGCCTCCGTACCGAGTTTTTTAAAGTACTCTTGGAAACTGAGGTATATCTTACTGTAATCTCCTCCTGCCGCCACTACTTTTGCAACAGAATCAAGCACAGCATAGGCTGCTGAGTGATAAGGACTCCACTGAGCCATATAAGGATCAAAACCGTAACTCATAATAGTAACAAAGTCCGAATCTTTATCAACTAAAGGCAGCTTTGCAATCATGCTTTGAGTTTCACTGAGCATATAATTTCCGCCATAAGGCATATATACACTCTTTCCTCCCACTGTAGAGTCAAACATCTCTACCAAGCCCTTTTGAGAGGATGAGTTAAGGTCTTTAAGCATCTCAAGCCATGTTTTTTTGATATCTGAAACTTCAGGTTTTGCAAAGATATTACTGTCCTTGTCAGGCATACATACACAAACATCAGCTTCCTGTCTTGCACCGTTGGTATCAAGAAAGTCTCTGCTGATATCTACTATATTCTTGCCCCTCCAGCTCATAACAAGCCTTTTTTCACTTTCAACCTTAGCAACCTCAACCGCTTCCAAGTTTTCCTCTTTAGCATAGGCTAAAAATTTTTCTACATTCTCAGGTGATATTACAACCGCCATTCTTTCCTGTGATTCCGATATGGCTATCTCTGTTCCGTCAAGTCCGGCATACTTTTTAGGCACCTTATCAAGGTCTATACTAAGTCCCTCTGCCAGCTCTCCTATAGCTACGGATACTCCGCCCGCACCGAAATCATTACATTTTTTTATAAGTAAACTTACTTCTTTTCTTCTAAATAATCTTTGTATCTTTCTTTCTGTAGGTGCATTGCCCTTTTGTACTTCTGCACCGCATTCTGACATAGATTCACCCGTATGTGCCTTAGATGAGCCTGTGGCACCTCCGCAACCGTCTCTTCCGGTTCTTCCGCCAAGCAGTATTATACTATCTCCCACAGACGGACTGCATTTGATTACATTTTCCTTTTTATTAGCTGCTATTACAGCTCCTATTTCCATCCTTTTAGCCACATAAGATGGATGGTATATTTCCTTTACATAACCTGTGGCAAGACCTATCTGATTTCCGTAAGAAGAATATCCTGAGGCTGCCGTAGTAACTATCTTTCTTTGAGGAAGCTTACCCTTTAGGGTTTCTTCTATCGGCTTTCTTGGGTCTGCCGCACCGGTGATTCTCATTCCTTGGTATACATAGGTTCTTCCTGAAAGCGGATCTCTTATAGCTCCTCCAAGGCAGGTAGCAGCCCCTCCAAAAGGCTCTATCTCCGTAGGGTGATTATGTGTTTCATTCTTAAAATTAATAAGCCATTCTTCCTTTACACCGTCTACATAGGCAGGTACTACTATGGAACAGGCATTGATTTCTTCAGACTCTTCAAGTTCCTTAAGAAGTCCTTCTTTTTTAAGCTTTCTCATAGCCATAAGTGCAAGATCCATTAAAGATACCGCTCTTTCCTCAGGCTTTTCAAAAACTTCTTCACGATCTTTTAAGTATTCTTTATAACTTTCTTTTATTACATCAGCATAAAAACCGTCTTCGAATTCTATTTGTTTTAATTCAGTCAAAAATGTCGTATGCCTACAGTGATCCGACCAATAAGTATCCAGTACTCTTATCTCTGTAATACTTGGATCTCTCTTTTCTTCTTTTTCAAAATATTCCCTTATATACAAAAAATCCGCATAGCTCATGGCAAGACTTAAGCTTTTATATAAATTTTTAAAATCATCAAGACTCATAGCATGAAAGTCTTTAAGATACTCAACATCTGCCGGAGTTTCAAATTCGGCAAGTAAATTATCGGGCTTTTCTTCCCCGGCTATCCTTGAGTCTACCGGATTGACACAGTATGCCTTTATCTGCTCGAATTCATCGTCACTTATATGTCCGCTTACTATGTATGTTGTAGCATTTTTTACCAAAACTTCCACATCACTTTCAAGAAGCTTTATACATTGTACCGCCGAATCAGCCCTTTGATCAAACTGCCCCGGCATATACTCCACGGTAAAAACTCTGTCTTCTTTTGCAAGCTCTATTTTCTCTTCATAATAATTATCTACAGGAGGTTCCGAAAACACATTGACTAAAGCTTTTTTATATATCTCATCCGATATATTATCTATATCATAACGAATAAGTATTCTAATACTGTCTATGCCGCTTATACCCAAATATGTTTTCAGTTCATCTTTAAGTTCTTTTGCTTTAACCGCATAATCTTGCCTTTTTTCCACATAAATACGTCTGACGCTCATTTTGACCTCCACTGCCGTTTAAGGAAATATTTAGAACAAGTTCGCCAATTTTCCGACTTGGAAACTTGACGAACTTGTTATTATGTTACAGTTTGGGTAGGTATTTATCTTCATCAAAAAACTGAACATGTTTATTTTTTATAAATCAGCCGAAAATAAATATCGGTAGTAACCTGACAAATATACATATATATCCTACCTAAACTGTAATGTTATTATAATTATAAATTTTATAGTACAACCTTTACTTGATTACAAGATGTCTTGGTATACCGTTAACTATGTATGGATAGAACTCACCTTCAATCAGAGGTTTTGCATACTTTATGAACTCCTCGGTTACATAGTCTCCCTCTTCATTGATCCATTCTCTTGGTATAGTTCTTTCTCCGTTAGCCACCTTGTCTATTTCATGTATTGCATAGGTGCTTTGATATGGCTCGTTAGATACTCTTTCTATAGCAACCATCATACCGGTAGAGCCTTCATCAGCTATCTTTATAGCTGCCTCACCTACCATCATAGCCTCATCCATATCTACCTTACTTGACATATGTGCAGCACTTCTTTGAAGTGTTGAGAACTCAACCGCCCTTGTCTTACAGCCGAACTTAGCTGCCAAAGTATTGGCAAGATAGGTTGCGGTACCTGTAAGCTGCTTATGTCCGAAAGCGTCTACATAGGCATTGTCATTTCCAAGCTCGGTTACATATCTTCCGTCAGCAAGCTTTATACCCTCTGATATGGCAACTACTACTATGTCCTTTTGAGAAAGAAGCTTTTCTACCTTGGAATTAAATTTATCCATATCAAATACAGTCTCGGGAAGGTATATCATATCAGGTCCTTCACAGTCCTCGCCCTTTGAAAGTGCACTTGCTGCTGTGAGCCAACCTGCATTTCTTCCCATTATCTCTACTATAACGATGTTCTTTTTCTTATAAGACATACCTAAGCTGTCTATAATAATTTCTTTTACAGATGTTGCGATGTACTTTGCAGCACTTCCGAAGCCCGGAGTATGGTCATTTAACACAAGGTCATTATCTATAGTCTTAGGACAACCTACAAATCTTTGCTTTTTGCCGTTAGCAGCCGCATACTTTGCAAGCTTATTGATAGTATCCATAGAATCGTTACCGCCTATGTATATAAAGCACTCTATATTAAGTTTATCCAAAATAGCAAAAACTTTTTCATAAAGCTCTTTGTCAGCATCTATGTTAGGAAGCTTAAATCTACAAGTACCGAGGAAGGCTCCCGGAGTCCTTCTGAGTATCTCTATATCCAAATCATTTTGCAAATACTCTGACAGATCCACATATCTTTCATCAAGCAATCCAAGTATACCGTTTCTCATGCCGTATACTTTATTATAACCTCTTGCCTTAGCCATCTTAAAAACTCCTGCAAGACTTGAGTTTATAACCGATGTCGGTCCACCTGACTGCCCTACTATTACATTTCCTTTCATGCTTACCTCCATGTATTTTTATAATTAATTGAAACCTTTTTAATAAACCCTTTTAAAGAGTTTGTCAAAACCATTATACCTATTCTATTTTAGTAATGTCTATACCCGCTTTTACCAAATATTCTTTAATATATTCATCCCATTTTGTTTCTGCGCTTTTGTCTATAACAAATTCGTTATATGAGCAGGCACCTATGCAACGAATATTATTATCCTCATATCGTATATTTATATATAAATGCGACACAGGTATATTATTTATCTCTTTTTCTTTTAGAAACTTATCCTTTAAATCTTCACCAAGTTTTAATACCAATTTGAAGGATACCGGAAGCTTCTTACCCTTTATTAAATAAAAACATACGGGTCTTATGACTTCCCACTTTGAATACTCCTCCAAATTAAGTTCATCTACTTCTTCATCGCTATAGTAAGCTTTTTTAATCTTGCCGTCTATATTAAAAGCATTGTATGTAATTATCTCTGCCGATACCAATAAGAAGTCATCAAATAATTTACCGTCAAAAAGCTCCTTTGTAAAACTTTTTTTATCAACTATTTCATACGCTACCATATATTGACCTCCCGAAAACTGTTCATAAAATCAGCTCCCATATTATCAATATCTATAGTTGACAGCTCCTTTACCATCTTATTCCAAGCCTTATCATCTATATCAACCTGTTTACTCATAAGGTACTGGTTATAGGAATTCTTAAGTTTATCATCTATTCGCTCATTTAACAGTTTTGTCTTCTTTGCAGCGGTAGCATCCTTATCATAACCTTCTATGCATTTGTATATGTAAAATTTGGAATCTATACTTATAACCTCACTTATCTGACCGTCACTAAGTATGGATACCACCTCATCCGACACAGGGTCAAGATCTTCATGCCCTACATTGAGCACTATATTTTTATCTATAGAGTTAGCCTTGGCTATAGCTGCAAAATCAGCCCCCTCCGCACTTACTTCCGCATAAATACTGTTAGCCTTCGCCTCATCATCAAGTATTATACGCTGCAAATGCATTACTCTGGCATCGTTTTCACTGACTTCAAGGCTTTTATCATCAGCTATACTGTTTCTGAATTTCAGTGCCGTTGCATAGTCTATAAACATCTTTTCCACATCATCATAACTTATATTTCCAAAGTTTACACTTGAACTTTTAAGCTCTTCATAAAACTTAAGCGCCGCATCCTTGACATCTCCGGTTTCTTTGGAATTAAGTGTTTGTCCGCTTTCTACAGCCATGGCATTCAGTACCTTTAGCTGTATAAAGAACACCTGCATTTCTTCAAGAAATACATCCTTATATGTGCCGAATTCATCACCTGTTGTAACTTCCCATATATCTTTTGTATAAAAGTCATTAATATGTTTTTTTCTGGAAGCGGTAATAAGAAGCATCTGTTTCGCAGTGTAATCCACATGTATATTATACTCTTCGTCCTTGGCTATGTTCTCAGCTATTGTGCAGGCACTTAAAAGTAGGCTGAGAATAAAAACAAACAATAACAATAAAATATTTTTTTTACTTAATTTAAGCATTTTACTCCACCACGCTAATGTAGCGACTCAATGATATTTAGACTGATTGCTGACTTATATAAAATACCTACAGTATCGGTTTGAATATCAACAGTTTGTTAAATCACTTTTTACAAAAGCATTTTCATTATATCAAGTACTCCGTCCTCAATATTCGCCTTTGTTTCAAATCTTGCAACCGACTTTAACTCATCTACAGCATTGGAAACCGCAAATGAATAATAAGCCGATTTAAGCATATCTATATCATTACATTGATCTCCGAATACCAAAGTTTCTTCACTTTTGATCCCCAGGCTTTCCTGCAAAATTCTTATAGCAAATCCCTTGCTTACATCCTTTCTTGCACAGTCAAGCCACATAGTTCCGGAATACCTAAGATCAAGCTCCTTACCGTATTTTTCTATTATATAATCCACCTCATTATATATATTTTCACAATAAACGGCTATTTTTAAGATATCTTCTTTTAACAAGGAAAAATCTTCTATGTATTCGACCTCTCCCTGATAACCTTCTCTGATCCAACTCATAAATTTATCATCATTCTTATCTATAAAGTAGGAACTTTTTGTTGCTATTACCGGCAGGAGTTTTTTATTTCTATGAACATCTTTAATAAAATCAAGAGCCTGTTGCTTGGGTATACCGTTTAGGAACAAACTTCTGCCCTTGATTCCTATATAGGCACCGTTATCGGCTATGTAAAATATCTTATCGGCTATGGGTGTAAAAAGATTATCTATACTCTTCCAATGTCTTCCCGTAGCTACAGCTATTGCAATTCCTCTGTCATGCAATTTAGAAATAACTTCGTATATTTCAGGATTAATATCGGCAGTACCGTCCGCAACCAAAGTACCGTCAATATCTGAAGCTATAAGTTTAATCATTTAATTTGTCTCCTTAATGCTTAAAACCTGAATCTATAATTCATAAGCAAGTTTACTGTTGGTGTATGTTTTGAAACTTTATCGCCAACACTATGAGATTATACACTAAAGATAGGACTTAGTAAATATTAAAGGAACTGCCTAAAAATAGATTTTCTTTCACACCATCTTATAATTTTGTGCAAGATCCACCTTTATACAGTTCCTTTTTATATTATTTTACATGCTGCATTACATCCATTTCAATATACTGTTGCTTTATTAATTAAATATGCAATATCCTTCTTATTATGATTATTAAATGCTGGAAACCGTATCTGTTTACGAGGAATAAAAATAATATAAGGATCAGTAACAACAATACTGTTATAAATATAATTAGTTTTTTCTTCTTCATAATGATTTGCTCCTTTTTGCTGTATTATTTTTTATTTGGTTAAATTTATGATTCTATCTGCCGAAGCTGCCACTTCACTGTCGTGAGTTACGCAGATTATTGTTTTTCCCTCTTTCTTTATGCCTTTAAAAATCTCTATGACATCCATTTTGTTTTTATGATCCAAATTGCCTGTAGGTTCATCAGCCAACACTAACTCATATTCTTTAAACATCATTCTTGCAAGTGCTACCTTTTGCTGTTCTCCTCCACTTAAACAGTATACTTTTTTCCTTAAATAACTACTGTCCAAGCCTATTTTTTTCATAATTTCATCAATGTCTTTTTGGTCTGTTTTTTTATTATTATATTTGGATATAACTATATTTTCTTCAACAGTTTTATCATTAAGAAGTAGATAATCCTGAAATATATACCCGAAGAAATCCCTTCTAAGCTTTAATATATCCTTTTTACTGAACTTCCCTTTTTCATTTAAAATTAATTCGCCGCTATCCGGTTTTTCAATTAAGCCTATGATATTTAATAAAGTGGTTTTTCCGACACCGCTTTCTCCCGTAATACACACAAACTCATTTTTATTTATGGATAAAGACACATTTGACAAAACCGCCTTGTCACCAAATCTCTTATTAATATTTAACAGTTGTATCATTATTAGCATCCAGTCCTTTCAAATTATAAAAAACGACACTTTGCATATTCTTTATATATCAATATTCACTTCTTATAAGCTTAAGCTCACCCTTTACAATCAAAAATGTACTTACAAGCTTAGAAAGAAAATAATCTACAATTGACATCAAAACTATAATGATAAACATATATAATGATATCTTTTTATATATAAAGCTCATCAAAAGCAATATAGCTAAATTTATAAACAAATTCCCCAAAATAAACCGTTTATAAATTTGCCAAAACTCATATCCATATAAGGACTTTATGGTAATTATTGAAAAAGAAGATTTGTAATAAGTATATATTATTACAAGCATAAACATCAGTAAAAATAAATACATAACCACAGTATTTAATATCAGATTATTTATATCAGCTTCTATATCTTTGATCTCTTCTCCTCTTTCATCATACACAGAGCCGACATTATTTAATTCAATAACATCGTATTTTTGAGTTATGGCACTGATTTCCTTTAGTGCACTGTACTCATCCTTAGATTCCATAAAAATATACTCTCCAAAACACGAAGCTAAAAAAGAATTATCTACATTCTCTGTATATACTGATATTATTGTATCTTCTATAAAGTTAAATCCATCACCGCTATGAGAGTTATATGTGAAAATATTTTGATTATTACCTATGTAGATTATATTAACTTTTAAATCTTCAATGTTTTTTACGACTTTACTTTTACCTTCCGCTTCTTTATACATATTGGTAACTTCAACTTTTTGAAAATAAAACCACTCCTTATATGAATTCTCTATACTTGCTTCATAGTCTTTAAACTTTTCAGGCACTAATACATTCAAAACATCGGCACTGTTATCTATTAGCTCAATAACATTCTCCCCTTCTAAAGATTTAATAGTATGCCTTTTTAAATAGTTTTTATCTACTACTATATTTTTTCCATACGGTGAATATAAATCTTCTTGTTTTTTTACATCTAGTTTATAAACACATTCTATTTCATTTTGTTTTTTCCTACTTGGTTTTTCTAGTTTCAGATGTTCAAAATTAATTGTTTTAATTATAAATACCTTATCCAAATCGCTTAATTCTTTGTATACCTTAAGCATTTTATAATTAAGCACATCCTCTGCCGCCAGATTGTCCACATAATACGGTGAATATGCCTCATATATGTTATATAAATTTTTAGTATCTTCCCATACTGACAAGTTTTCCAGTTTTTCTTTAAGCTCCATATTCTTGTCAAAAAATTGTTCGTATGAAAGTACTATCAATGAAAATAATAAAACTCTTGCAACATAAGATATGCCAATTATTTTTATCAAGCCTTTTTTTCTTCCGGTATTTGTAACTACACAAAACAGCTTAAATAATGGGATTGATAATATGAATATTAATAAAACAGATACTATATTAAGTATTAGCATATTTAAAAAAACTTCAAGCATAATACGAGAAAGGATATTTTTATATACTGTTATTGCTATAACTAAATTGCTAAAAATTGCAGTTGAGAGTAATGAAATAAATAAAGGTTTGTTTAATATGTAGTATATCCATGCATCTGAATAACCCCATAATTTATAAATAAAATACTTTTTTCTATTAACCGAATAATAAAAAAATATAAGCAGTATACATACAAAAATAAAGAAAGCAAATACCGGAAAGGAATTATTGTTATTGTATCTAAAAAAGTGATTGAATGAAAAATTATTACTTTCAAGTGCTGACTTCACATAATACACTTTACAATCATCTTTTAATATTTCGGATAAGCTTTTAATTATATCCTGATTATCTGTGTCAACATACAATAAATTCTTAAATCCGACATCTAAAAGCTCATCAAAATCATGCACTTTTATATCTCTGTTAAAAATAAAGTTTGGTATAAACAATAGTTCTTTATACTTGTCTTTATTTGTAGAATATATATCTATCTTATCTCTGGTCAAAAAATTATATTGGGCTATTTCAATATTATTTTCTTCAAAAAAATCTTGAACTTTTTTCAAAATTTCATTTTTGGAGTTAACATGCGCAGTCTCTTTATGAATCTTAAAAGATACTGTGATTTTATCTGTAAGAAAACTACTTATTGTACTATTACCAATATGTAAGAAAAAAAATATGTTAAATAATATAGTTAAAACAGCAATTGTTATAACTACCCTTTTCTCCATATTTCCAGCCCCCTTTATTATATAAATAAAATAGTCAGAGTATTTATTTTAAGTCCTTCAATCGCAAAAACTTTTATTAAAATAAAAACTCTGACTAAATTTCAAGCTGCTGTGTTAGATATAATTAATAATCTGTTGATTCAAAAGCTCTTTATAGTTTACTAAAAATAAAACATCGATTTTTATATAAAGAAATCACTATAAAGACTCTTGTGCATTTATCAAAATTGAGTGAGCATATTTTCTATCTTATACTACACTCCTTTGATGTGTTTATAGTATCATATACTTATTATTTTATCATCTTAATGTTTTATGTTGTTTTTCTTGAGTATTGTGAAGTTTTGGGAAATAATATGTTGTTTTTGTATCTAACATCTAAAATCATTTTAGTTATTTCAACACTTTATTGTATAAAAAAAGGAACTGCCTAAAAATAGATTTTCTTCACACCATCTTATAGTTTTGTGCAAAACCCACCTTTATACAGTTCCTTTTCATCCTAATTCATCACATAAAAATACTCTATATTAAACCGGATATAATACCATATTTATTATAACCGCTATTATTATGCCGAGTACAGCTCCCATAAAAACCTGCAAAGGGGTATGTCCAACAAATTCCTTTAGCCTTTTTTCAAAATCTTCAATACCCTTTATTTCCATAAAATCGGAATCAAGTATCAGGTTAAGAAGCTTTGCCTGTCTTCCGGTCTCTCTTCTGACTCCCATGGCATCATGCATAACTATAGTTGCAAGTACAAAGCTTATAGCAAACTCAAATGAAGAAACTTTATATTCAAAAGCAGTAGAAATCATAAGTGCACATACGGTTGCACTATGGGAGCTCGGCATACCGCCGCTTCCCCACATCCTTTCTATAGAAAATTCTTTTGTATACCACAGATCTATTAAGGTTTTAAGAACTTGGGCTACAAACCATGCTGCAACCGCACTTATCAAAACCGTATTAGAAAGTATCTCATACCATATATGCATTAGTTTCTCTCTCCTTATATTAATATCCTAATATCCTATAAGCCAGTCATATAATTCCTGATATTTAAGAGCTGATGAAGTCCATGAATAATCCTTAGCCATTCCTCTGTCTATGATCTTATTCCACTCTCTTTTTCTGTTATAGAAAATATATTTGGCATATCTTATGCTGTCAAGCATCTCATGTGCATTGTAATTACTAAAGGTAAATCCGGTACCCTTATTCTCATATTCATTATAAGGCTCTACCGTATCTTTAAGTCCTCCGGTTTCTCTTACTATAGGTACAGTGCCGTATCTTAAAGAGATAAGTTGGCTCAGTCCGCAAGGCTCAAATAAAGAAGGCATCAAAAAGGCATCACAGGCAGCATACACCTTATGAGACATGGCTTCCGAATAATAAATTTGAGCGGATACTCTGTTGCAATACTTCCAGTCATAATGCCTGAACATATTTTCATATTCCTCATCTCCGGTTCCGAGTACCACAAGTTGTGTATCTTCCTGACAGATCTCATCTATAACACATCTTACCAGATCAAGTCCCTTTTGGTTAGTCAGTCTTGATACTATACCAAGCATAAACCTGCCTTCATCAACCTCAAGTCCCAAGTCCGTTTGCAGACCTGTCTTGTTCTTATACTTTTCTTTCCTAAAATTCTTTGCGCTATATTTTTGATATATATATTCATCAGTTTCAGGATTAAACTCCCTATAATCTATACCGTTTACTATTCCTCTAAGAGAGTTACTTCTGGCTCTCATAAGTCCGTCAAGCCCCTCACCGAAGAACTCGGTTTGTATTTCCTTGGCATAAGTATCGCTGACTGTGGTTATAGCATCGGCATACACCACTCCACCCTTTAGCATATTGCCGTTTTTATATGACTCAAGCTTATCCTCTGTAAAATAATATCCGGGAAGGGTGGAAAACCTCTTTATAGTATCCACATCCCATACTCCCTGGAACTTAAGGTTATGTATGGTAAATACGGACTTCATGTTTCTAAAGAACTCACCTTCTCTAAATCTGTCCTTCAGATAAACGGGTATAAGACCTGTTTGCCAGTCATGACAATGAACTACATCCGGCTTAAATCCTATTACCGGAAGAGCGGAAAGTGCTGCCAATGAGAAAAATGAGAACTTTTCCAAGTCATAAAGCCAATTCCCATAAGGTCTGTCTCCGGAAAAGTACCCCTCATTATCTATAAAATAATATGTAACACCTTCATGCTCGGCTTTAAGTATTCCTACATACCTGCTTTGCCCAAGATAATCCATATAAAAATGCGATACATACTCCAAGCGCTCTCTAAGCTCCCAAGGAATACACATATACTTTGGTAACATTACTCTGCAATCAAAATATTTTTTGTCGAAATACCCCGGAAGTGAACCTACAACATCTGCCAGACCTCCCGTTTTAACAAAAGGTACTGCTTCAGAAGCAACGAATAGTATGTTTTTCATATATTCCCCTTTCTTAAATGTATCTATCCCTTTAATTTATCTGCTAAATCCTTCATCTCTTTTGCTGTTTGTAATACCGCTTCGGTAATCTCGCTTCCGCCTATAAGTCTGGCGATTTCTTCAACCAACCTTTTTTCTTTTACATAAGATATTTCGGTTTTGGTACTGTGTCCGTCAGTATGCTTTTCTATAAGGTAGTTATGATCTGCCATAGCCGCTATTTGCGGCAAATGTGTAATACATATAACCTGATGTCCTCTTCCTATAAGCATAAGCTTTTCCGATACTTTTTGTGCGGTTCTTCCGCTTATACCCGTGTCTATCTCATCAAAAATCAAGGTATCAACTTCGTCAAGGTCTGCAAGCACCGTTTTAATTGCCAGCATGATACGGGAAAGCTCTCCTCCGCTTGCAATCTCCCTTAAAGGCTTTTTAGGATTTCCCGGATTGGTACTTATCATAAGCTCGACACTGTCTCTACCCTGCGGAGTAAAATCACTAAGTTTCTTAAACTCTATGTCAAAATCAACTCCAAGGAAGTTCAGATCATGCAGCTCCCGTATAATGCTTTCCTTAAGCACTCCTGCCGACTCTTTTCTTAACTCGGAAAGCTTATCGCAAAGCTCATTAAGTCTTGCAACCGAACTTCTTTGCTCCTCTTTGTATTCGCTTATCAGTTCTTCGTAATTTTCAAGAAATTCAAGTCTTTCTTTTTTAGCTTCGTATATCTTGTTAATTTCTTTAAGATCCTCGGAATACTTGCTTTGTAGATTCCTTATTGTGTCTAACCTATTATTGATAACATCAAACTCTTCCTCATCAAAGTCAAGTTCATCTATATAATTATATATACTGTGCCTTAGATCCGCAATAATAGATTCCGCATCAAAAAGTTGGCTTTCTATTTCCGAAAGCTCCTCATCATATTGTACGACCGAGGATATCAGTTTAAGTGCCGGGCTTATACCGTCTTCTTCTATATACGAGCTTATCTTAGACATGGCATCAGCTATTCTTGAAGCGTTTTTTATTTTGGAATATCTTTGAACAAGTTCCTGCTCTTCCCCTTCCTTAAGTTGTGCTTCTTCTATTTCTTCTATTTCATATTTTAAGAATTCGACTTCTCTTCTTCTCAAATTCTCTTCAAGCGTCTCGGAAAGTTTTTCTTCTATAGCCTTGTATTTCTGATATTCTTCTTTGATATCATTCTTTACCTCTTTGACCCTGTCTTCTGCAAATAAATCTATAAGCTGTAACTGCTTACTTACTTCCAAAAGTCCATAGCTTTCATGCTGGCTATGTATATCTATCAGCAAAGACATAAGCTTTCTTCCCTTTGCAGCGGCTATTACCTCTCCGTTGATCCTAAGTACATTCTTTTGTTTACTGATCTTTCTTGACATGGTAATAAGTCCGTCTTCACCGACTTCTATATCCATTTTTCTTATAGCATCAAGTTTTAATCTGTCATTTATACAAAACAAAAGCTCTATATACGCAAAATCCGCTCCGGCTCTTACAACATCCTTACCGACTTTTGCACCCAGTGCCAAATTTATAGAGTCAATAAGTATGGACTTACCTGCACCTGTCTCACCCGACAAGACCGTAAGACCTGCAAAAAATTCCAAATCAACCTGTTCAATTAAAGCAAGATTTTTTACATGCAACTCCAGTAGCATAATTCTCCTTATTTTTCAAGCATCTTAGAAAGCTTTGCCATAATATCGTATGTCAAAGCTACATCTTTTATAGCACACATTATAGTATCATCACCTGCTATGCAGCCCAACATACCTTCTATGTTAAGCTCATCCAAAGCAGCTGCAACCGCCATAGCAAGTCCGGGCATAGTCTTTATGACAAGTATGTTTTGTGCCATGTCCATAGATACAAAACCTTCCCGCAAAACCCTTATATACTTTTCGGCTGCATTGTTCTTCTCTTTTATCAATACATATTTTTGTTTACCGTCATCAAGTGTCACCTTAGTGAGTTTCAAGTCCCTTATATCTCTGGATACTGTCGCCTGCGTAACATCAAAACCTGCACTTCTAAGCCTCTCTGCAAGCTCTTCCTGTGTTTCTATAACTTCTTTCTCAATCAGTTCCACTATCATAGCATGTCTTAATTTTTTCATACCATGTATTCATCTTTCTTTTTATATCCTGGACATCTTAGTTCTTAAGTTATCTAAAAAGGTACCGCCCTTTAATTTGATAAGTTTGGTTCTTGTATCCGACTCTTTTATAATTAATCTGCTCTTATAGCCCAGTCCCTTTTGTATATCTCCGTCAAATACCGCAAAGACCTCCTGCTTATTTTCTTTTGTGATTTCTATCTCTATATTACTTTCAGGTGCAAGCACTATACTTCTTTGATTAAGTGCATGGGGGCATATAGCAGTGATTATAAACATTCTTGCTCCCGGCTCTACTATAGGACCTCCGGCACTTAGGTTATAGGCTGTAGAGCCTGTAGGTGTAGCAACGATTATACCATCTGCACAATATTCATTCAATAATTCTTTATTAACATAGACCCTGCATCTTATAAACTTTGAACAGGTATTGCCTGCTATTACCACCTCGTTAAGTGCCTGATGCACCTTTGAAGCTGCTCCCGATCTTTTTACATAGGCATCTATCATCATTCTGTTTTCTATACTATATTCGTCAGCAAGCAGCTTATCTACCATGTCTTCTATCCCTCCTTCGCTGCCAAGACTGGTAAGATAACCCAAATGCCCAAGATTGACACCTATCAAAGGAATATTCAGGTATGAGGTATCTCTGGCAACTCTTATCAAAGTGCCGTCTCCACCCAAAGTAATGATACAATCTATATTCCCCGGAATTTTGGAAATCTCCAAATATCCCAAATTAAGTATTGAATCTCCGCCCTTTTTTTTAATAAGCTTCATCATGCTCTCAGCAACTTTCTCAACACCGCTTTTGTCACTGTTACCGACTATATAAAAAGATTTCATATATACCGCTCCTATCTGAATGCAGCCGTATGTGCCTCATTTACCACCGTGTTTATAAGCTTTTCATCTATCTGCCCCTGCATGGATGTATTGTTTTTCTTCATATAGCAAAGGTACTCTATATTTCCTTCCGGTCCTTTTATAGGTGAATATGTAAGTCCTATAATATTAAGCTTATTGTCGGCTGCATAAGTATAAACCGCCTGTATTACTTCTATATGCACTGCCGCCTCTCTTACAACACCTTTTTTTCCTACCTTTTCTCTGCCCGCCTCGAACTGCGGCTTGATCAAAGCCACTATAAAAGCCTCTTCCTTAAGCAGTTTCACAACCGCAGGTAAAACCTTTGAAAGAGATATAAATGATACATCTATGGATGCCATATCCGCTTTTTGCTCTAAACTTGACTCCTCAAGATATCTTATATTGGTTTTTTCAAATACTACGACTCTTTCATCATTCCTAAGCTTCCAGTCAAGCTGTCCATAGCCGACATCCACAGCAAATACCTTTCTTGCACCGTTTTGAAGCATACAGTCGGTAAATCCTCCGGTAGAGGCTCCCACATCCATGCAAACCAAGTCGGAAAGCCTTATATCAAACTCGCTTATGGCTTTTTCCAACTTAAGTCCTCCTCGACTTACATATTTTAGGCTTTGACCTCGTATTTCTATACTCTTATTTTCTTCAAATAAAGCTCCTGCCTTATCTTCTTTTTGTCCGTCTACATATACTATACCGGACATAATTATAGCCTTCGCCTTCTCCCTGCTGCTCGCTAAATTTTTCTTAACTAATAAGAGATCTAATCTTTCTTTCATCAGAGACTTCTTTCATAAATTTTTTAAGCAACTCACTTTCATCCAAATCTCTTATAACAGAGTCCGAATCAATATGAAGTGCTTCTCTTAATAAGGATACATCACCATGTTCCACATATTTATCCGGTATGTTTACATGGAAGATATCTATATCTTTGTATTTGGAACTTATAAAATTCCTTACAGTCAGACCGAAGCCTCCAAGCAAAACATTCTCCTCCATAGTTATTATAAGGCTGTGATTTTTGCATATATGATCAAGCATATCAGTATCTATAGGTTTTATAAATCTTGCATTTACTATGCTTACTGAATAACCTCTTTTTTTAAGCTTCTCTCTTACATGTTTTGCGGTACTTACCATACTTCCGCAGGCAACTATGGCTATATCCTTCTCTTCGTATAAAAGCTCCGCCTTACCGTACTCTATTATTTGATTAAATTCACTAAGCTCCTTATAAGCCTTTCCCCTGGGATACCTTATAGCTACCGGACCATTAATCTTAAAAGCAAAGTCCAGCATACTTTCAAGCTCAAAGCTGTTCTTTGGAGCCATTATGCTCATATTCGGTATACAGTTCAGATAAGACAAATCAAATATTCCCTGATGTGTCTCTCCGTCAGCTCCCACAAGACCTGCTCTGTCTATTGCAAATACTACATTGAGATCCTGTATACACACATCATGTATGATTTGATCAAAGGCTCTTTGTAAGAATGAAGAGTATACAGCCACCACAGGCTTCAGTCCTCCGGCTGCCATACCTGCTGCCATAGTTACGGCATGTTGCTCCGCTATGCCCACATCATGAAATCTTTCGGGAAAATGCTCCTTAAAAAGTTTAAGCCCGGTACCGTCAGGCATAGCTGCGGTAATGGCAACCACATCCTTATCCCTTTCTCCGATTTCAACTATCTTTTTCGCAAATACATCCGTATAGTCCTCATCCGTCTTTTGCTTTTTAGCTATTCCCGTAACCTTATCAAAGGCGGATACTCCATGGAATTTCTCGGGATTATCTTCCGCCGGCTTATAGCCCTTACCCTTTTTGGTAATTACATGGACTATAACCGCATGATTAAGTTTCTTCGCCTCGGCAAATACCTTGCATAACTTGTCGATATCGTGTCCGTCTACCGGTCCGAGGTAAGTTATTCCCATATTTTCAAAAAGCATACCGGGTATAATAAATTGCTTGATACCCGACTTTGCCTGTCTTATACTTTTTATAAGACTTTTTCCGACATTAGGTACTTTTTCAAGATTGTTGTATATAAAGGTTTTTAACTTGTTATATACATCCCCTGTTCTTATACCGTTTAGGTAGGACGACATACCTCCTACATTTTTTGAAATGGACATTTCATTATCATTTAATACTATAATAAAATTTCTTTTAAGTGCAGCTGCATTATTAAGAGCCTCATATGCCATACCGCCGGTCAGAGCACCGTCTCCGATAATAGATACTACATAGTTATTTTCTTTTTTAAGCAAAGCTGCCCTTGCAAGTCCAAGCCCTGCCGATATGCTTGTAGAAGAATGTCCTGTATTAAAAGCATCACAAGGACTTTCCTTAGTCTTGGGAAATCCCGACATTCCGCCGAACATCCTAAGCTCATCAAAATCTTTTTGCCTTCCGCTAAGTATTTTATGCGGATATGATTGATGCCCCACATCCCAAATCACCTTATCCTTTGGAAGATCAAAGCTTTTATAAAGAGCAATAGTAAGCTCGACAACTCCAAGGTTGCTTGCCAGATGCCCTCCGGTCTTGCTGAGTTTATCTATAAGAAAATCTCTCATTTCCTTGGCAAGCATTTTTAAATATTTCTTCTTAACTCTCTTTACATCAGACGAGCCTTGTATTTTTTCTAATATCATATTTTCCTCTTAGCTTTAAGATTCTTAATTAAAGATTCTTTGGATTTAAGATTCTCTGTCTATAAGTCCCTCTATTATTTTTCTCAAAGTTGTTGTATCTCTGTCAAGGCTAAGGAGTAGGTCCTTTGCCTCTTTGGAAAGTCTGTGGCACTCTTTTTTTGCCTTATCAAGTCCGTAAAGACTTACATAATTGCTCTTATTATTCTTTTCATCAAGACCGGCAGTCTTTCCCAAGACCTCGGTACTTGAAGTTGCATCAAGTATATCATCTCTTATCTGGAATGCCATACCTACAGACCTTGCCGCCTCTTCGATTATAGCCAGCTCTCCGTTTCCTGCCATACCCAGTACTGAGCCTATCAGCATGGAAGCTTCTATAAGTGCTGAGGTTTTTAAACTGTAGATAACACCCAACACTTTTTTGTCTACAGCTTTACCGGTGTATTCTACATCTATCACCTCTCCGCCAATCATGCCCTTCATACCGGCTTTATTTGCCAATATACTGTTTGCCTTTAACATAGCCTTTATATAAGGCAGTGAACTTGCTTCAGACTCAAACTTGTTAAGCATATCACGGGCTATTACACCAAAGGCTTCTATAAAAAAGGCATCTCCGGTAAGCACAGCCATATTTTCTCCAAAGGCTACCCATGTTGTATCTCTTCCTCTTCTTAACCTATCGTTGTCTATACAAGGCAAATCATCATGTATTAAAGATGCCGTATGTATCATCTCTATAGCCGCCATATAAGATAATACTTTGTTAATATCCGGTTCTTCAACCTCAAAAACCTTATAACTCTCCCATATAAATATAGGTCTTATACGCTTTCCGCCGGCAGCTATAGCCTCCCTCATAGCCATATAAACCTTTTTTTGAAGTCCCTCTACCTTCGGCAAATACTTTTCCAACTCCATATCTATACTCTTTACATCATAATCAAATGCCATGTTACCCTCCTTTTACATTCTATTCCTCTTCACCTGCTATTATCTGCATATCTTTTTCTATTTTTTCTATTTTTTTATATGTGTCGTTAACTCTTTTCATTCCTTCTTCGTATAATTTAAACATATCCTCAAGACCGGTATCCTTGCTTTCAAGTTTTTTTATAATTTCTTCTATATCGGATATATTGTCTTCTATACTTTTTGCCTTAGCCATTGCTACCACCTTCAGCTTTTTCTATTCTTTCTACTTTTGCTAAAACCCTTCCGTCTGAAAAGCTGAGAAGTATCTTTTCTTCCCTTTTTACCTCACTTACGGAATTTATTCTATTATACTCCATATCGGTTACGAAGGCATAGCCTAATGATAATTTATCCAAAGGAGATAAGCCTTTAAGTCTTTCTATGTATACTCTTAAGCTTTCCTTATTTTTATCTATGCCATACTTAAGTGCGGAATATAGGCTTCTTTTTACTTCTTTAAGTCTATTATTATAACCTTCAAGTTTGGATGTGGGAGAGTTTATAAGCAAATCTTTTTTTGCAATATCAAGTCTATGCCTGACAACAAAAAGTTTATCAAGCATAAGCTGTTCTATTCTTGAAGAATATCTTTGCATATATTCCTCAAAACTCTCATGATCCATCACTGCCATATCTGCCGCCATGCTTGGAGTAGCCGCCCTTTTGTCAGCCACAAAGTCCGCTATGGTATAATCGCTTTCATGACCTACTGCGGATATTATAGGGGTCTTGGCATTAAATATAGTATTTGCCACTGCTGTCTCATTAAAAGCCCACAAATCCTCTATAGAACCTCCGCCTCTTCCCACTATGATTACATCAAGATCTAAGGCATCAAGACTTCGTATTCCTCTTGCTATACTGCTTGCAGCCTTTTCACCCTGTACTATTGCCGGATATAAGAATATTTCGACATAAGGATTCTTTCTTTTAGATACCCTTAATATATCCTGTATAGCTGCGCCCGTAGCGGAAGTTACCACACCTATCCTACTTGAAAATACAGGTAATGCCTGCTTATACTCATCGGCAAACATTCCCATATCTTCAAGTTCTTTCTTAAGTTCCAAAAATCTCTTGTATAGATCTCCTATACCGCTTTTTTCTATAGCTTGGGCAAGTATATTGTAAGTTCCGTTCTTTTCATATACATTAAGACTTCCGCTTACAATTATTTTCATTCCGTCCTTTAATACAAAATCAAGATTTTTCTTGTAATTTGAAAACATAATGACTGAAATAGCCGCTTCACTGTCTTTTAAAGTAAAATATATATGCCCTATGCTGTGATACTTACAATTTGACACCTCTCCGCTTACACTGATATTTTTCAACAAAAAATCTTCACTTATAAGCATTTTTATATAAGAGTTGATTTTGCTTACCGTATAAACCTTAGACATAAACCTCCTACACTGCCATAACTTTATCAAAATAACTTAACTAATTCTTACTTTATTTGCAGTTATAAGATGCACAAAGGCAAGTTAAATGTTAACATTAGCCTGTCAGATATATATTTATAATATGCTAAATGAAAGCTTGCTTTCAGGTACATATTATAAATATATATCCAGGCTACCAAAACTGTAACAATCAAGTAGCTACAAAAACAAAATATTCGTCAAGTTATTTTTAATACTACACAAGCTTTGCCAAGACTCCGTTTACAAAACTATGTGCCTCATCACCGGCATATTTTTTGGCAAGCTCCACAGCCTCGTTGATAGCAATATTGGCAACTATATTTGAATCAAATTCCATCTCATAACAGGCTATCCTAAGAATACTTAGTTCTACCCTGCCTATACGCTTTAAGCTCCAGCCTGTAGTTACTTCGGCTAATTTTTCATCTATATAGCCAATACTTCCTATAATATCTTCCATTCGTTTTTTAAGTTTGTCTCTTTCAGAAAGTTCTATAGCCTCAACTGAAAAAGACTCCTCCTCAGCTTCTTCCTCAAGCTCCAAGTATCTTTCAATCTGTTCAATTCTTTCTTCCTCTTCTTCATAAAATGATATACAAAACATCATTCTAAGACAATGTTCTCTGAATACCCTTCTGGTCATCAGTTGTCCCCCTGTCAATTTCTATTACTATACCAAACACATTTTCTATGATATATCCTTCATTATACTTTATTACATGAAGATTAACAAGTTATTGACTTATTAAGTGCAAATGACCAAATGATTTTTTCTGCAACCTTCTTTTGTTTCATCATGGAAAGTGCCCTTGCATAATAATCAAGTTGTATACTGTACCTTGTTATAAGAGTATCTTCCTTTCTGACCCTGTCTGTCTTGTAGTCTATTAAAATAATTTCATCTTCATACTCTATATAGGCATCTATTATTCCCTGTATAAGTATGGTTTCTTTTGAACTTGACAGCCCCAACTCGTCAGCCGCTATGCCCATAGTAAATATTGCCTCTCTTTTTAATATACCCTTCCTAAAAGCCTCGCTCATAATATTCGCCAGATCCGAATGCATAAAATTTTCTACATCCTTTAAGTTTATAAGGCTTTTATAATCCTTGCTTATAAGCTTTTCTTTATAAAGTTTATCAATATAGGACGAAAGCCCCAAACTTTCAGCCTCATCAAAATCAATCACTTGCATAAGCTTATGGTAGGCATTTCCTCTTATACTTGCCTTATTGGGCTCTGTAGATTTCTTCTCCTTATCCTCATAAAGGATATTTGCTTCTTCATCTATTATAAGGCTTTTTTTGATATCAGACACTGAAAACTTTATGTCAAGGTCAATATCACTTATATAGTCATACGGTTTTTTTACCAGCTCATTTAATTTATTATCGTCTACAAGTTTCATGTTGTCGAGCTTTTCTTTTAATCTAAGAGTTTCTATCTGTTTTTTTTCTTCATACCGCATAAGTTCTTCGACCTTAACAAGTTTAGTTTCTATACTTTCTCTTGTCTTTACATCACTTAGCAGCAAAAAGTCAAGGTATGAACTCGCATTCATAATATCAAGCATACTGAGTTTATTACTTTCTTCTATATGGCTGTACTTTTCATACGCCTTGTCGGCAGTATCAATTACGCCGCTAAGTATAAGCTTTTCCTTTGCCCTGCTCATTGCAACATAAAGGACTCTTAACTCTTCACCCAAGTTATCTATCCTTTTTTTGTATTTTAATACATTTTTCTTGATACTGCTTGACTTTAATCCGTATTCCAGATCAACATAATCACAGGCTATTCCAAGCTTTGAGTCGGCTATAATAGCATTTTTATAATCAGAAGTATTAAATCTTTTATGTAAGCCGCTTACGAAACATACCGGAAACTCAAGCCCCTTGGACTTATGTATACTCATGAGCCTTACAGTATCTTCATACTCCGACACTACCGAAGCCTCTCCGTAATCGGTATTATACTGCTTTAAGTTGTCTATATATTTTATAAAGTTAAAAAGCCCCTTATAACCTATACTCTCATACTGTTTAGCCATCTCTGTAAGCATTAAAAGATTGGCTCTTCTTATATGTCCGGCAGGTAGTAAGGATACTATATCCAGATATCCGCTACTATCATATATATATCTTAATAATTCACTCAGCTCCATATATGAAGACTTTTTTCTGTAATCAAAAAGCAGCTTGAAGGCTTTTTTTATCTTTTTTTCGGTATCGGGAGCGTTAAAGGCTATTTTTTTCTGCAATATGGCTTGGCACATTTCATAGACCTTGTTGCTCTTTTTAGTTTCGTCCTCTTCTTTCTCCATGTACTTTCTGTAATAGGCTGTAATAAGTGCAAGCTCGTTATCACTTAAGTCTATTATAGGGGAATGTAAAAAAGCGCTTAAGTCTATATTCATATAGGGATTATCTATTGCCGAAAGTATTGCCAGTACAAGCTTTACTTCCATGGCATCAAAATATCCGGTTGAAGTATTGGCATACGCCGGTATGCCTTCTTTTGAAAGTATATCTATGAATTTTTCGCTCTGTCCCTGCATGGACCTTAATAAAATCACAATATCCGAATATTTAAGCTGTCTGTAAGAGCCGTCCTCAGCCCTTACCAAAAGCGTATTTTTAAGCTCTTTTATGCGCTTTGCAATCATGCTTGCTTCAAGTACCGCACTGTCTTCTTCAAAATCGGACTTTTCGAGTAAAAGCAGTTCAGTTTGTGAAGCTGTAGATAAACCGTCTTTATTTATTTTTTCAAAATCAGCCCCTACATAAAGTGCCGACTCCTTATCATAGTCTATACCGCCCACACTTTCGGACATAATATTAAAAAACAGATCATTTATGCTCTTTAGCACAGTTTCTCTGCTTCTAAAGTTCTTTTTAAGCACTACCTTTACTTCTTTCTCCGACTGCATTTTATCATGGGCTGTATAGGTATTATATTTTGACAAAAAAAGCTCGGGTCTTGCCTGTCTGAATGCATAGATGGACTGCTTTACATCTCCTACCATGAATACATTGCCGTTATCAAGGGCTGACAATATACTCTCCTGAACATAGTTTGAATCCTGGTACTCATCTATGTATATATCCTTAAAATGCTTTGCATATTCTAGGGCAACCTGACTTCTTGACATATCCTCATTGTAGAGGATCTCAAGAGCATAATGCTCAAGATCCGCAAAATCGGCAACATTTTTCTCAAGTTTTACCTGCTTAAATCTTACTATAAAGTCCTTTACTATATTTATAAGAGTACTTATTGCCTCTTTTTCATACTCCGCCTCTATCTCAAGGGTTCCTTCATCTCTTATAAAGTCCTTTATAAGCCTTTCTTTTATAAATTTTTTGTAATTATCCCTTATTCCCTTTGCTATATTTTTAAGCTCCGCATCTGCGTCCTTTGATACCCTGCCTATATTAGGAAAATCAAACATAAGCAGTGCCTCTCTAAGTTTTGCATAGTCTTTTGCAAGACAAAGATTTTTTGCAAGTGCAAGTTCGTTTATAAAGGTCTGCTTATAGCCAAGCTCTCCCCTGTCACAGATGTCTATGGCTCTTTCTATTTCATTTTTAATATCTTTTGCATTTTTGACTATATTTTCAACTATATAAGCTTCCCATCTTGTTTTAAAATCCCGTGTCTCATAGCTTTTTAATATCTCATCAAGCCAAAGCAAGGGTCTTGGCATAGCCATGGCATAGCTGTATATTTCCTGTATATACTCCCTTAACCTGTCATCACTTCTTGCCTTGGTATATGCATTAAGCAATTTTATAAATCCGCCATCATTCTTTTGATAAAGCTCTTCCATAATAATATCCAAGGTTTCAGGCTTAAGAAGCTCCAGCTCCGACTCATCCGCTATTCTAAAAGACGGGTCAAGCTCTATCTTATCTATATGCTCCCTTATTACAGACAGACAAAAACTGTCTATAGTACTTATATTGGCACTGTCTATAAGTGTAAGCTGCCTTTTAAGCCTCTTATACTTATCACTTTCATGGCTTTGTTTAAGCAGCTCTTCTTCAAGACTTTTAGCTATTCTTTCCTTCATCTCCAAAGCTGCCGCCTTGGTAAATGTCATCACCAAAAGCTCATCAATATCTATAGGATTTTTGTCGTCCGTGATTTGTCTTATAATTCTTTCTACCAATATAGCGGTCTTTCCGCTTCCTGCCGCAGCGGAAACTAAAATATGTTTATTTCTTGTATCTATGGCAGCCTGCTGCTCACTTGTCCATTTTCTCGTCATTTAATATCTTCTCCCATACAAGTTCTTCTTTCATCTTCTTAAGTACATTATACTCATGCTGTCCGCTCTTTTTATCAAATCCGCACAGGGCGGAATAGGCACAATAATCACAGGCTGTATAGTTTCCTCTTTGAACCGGACTTATGCTTATATTTCCTTTTTGTATATTTTGTGCTATATCAATACTTTTATTTTTAACAAAGCTCCTTAAGGCCTCTATTCTTTCGCTTGAAGCCGTACTTGAACGGTAATCTTGAACTACCCCGTCTTTTAAGCTTACAGGGATTACATCACTGTAAGAGCTTATGTTGGTATCAAGATTTTTTATGATGTCCAGGTCCGTATTTACTATACCGCTTGGACGAAAATAGTTAAGCCTTGCCCTTTCTATATCTTCCTTACTGCTAATATCTTCCATGGATATTATAGGCTCATCAATATTTATATACATAAATGCCGCCGGAACTATTTCCTTATTCGGATATTTCTTTTTAAGCAACTCCATAATAACCTCAAGGTAGCTTACAAGCTGTATCTGCTTTCCGTAATATGCAAGATCCGTTTCCCACTTTGTAGAGCCGGTTTTATAATCGATAATTTTAAGCAGTACCTTATCCTCAAGTTCGCATACATCTACTCTGTCTATTTTTCCTCTAAGTCTTAGTTTTTCCGTATCCGAAAGACTTATATTAAGTGATTTAAGCCCCTCCGCATAAGAAAAACTCTTCTCGTTCCACAGGGGTAAGAAGTTTCCGAGTTTTATCTGCTCAAGCAATATAACTATACTTTGCTTTGCCATACTCTCAAGTCTTGATAAACTGTACTTTTGTTTATCGCTGTCCGCATATATGGCAAATTCGGGTAAAAGCATAAGTTCATTTACAACAGCTTCAACTGTTTTATGCACCCTTGCATTTTCCATGTTTCTTATATCAAACTTATTCTTTGATGAAAGATTAAAAAATCTTTCTATTACGGCATGTATAAATACTCCTATATCCACAGCCTCAAGACCGTAAGCTCTTCTTTCCTCAAGCCCTAAGCCGTATCTTGCAAAGTAAGAATAGGGGCAGTCTACATACTTTTCAAGGGAAGTAACGCTGCACTTTATCTCCCTTCCAAAAAGCTCCAAAGCCGTTTTTCTACCAAGCGCCGACTCTTTATCTATATATAGATATGCCTTTTCAAACATTTGCTTATCTACCGTTTTATAGATGCTTCTTAATTCCACATCCTTAGCACTTTTGTCTTCAAGCTCAAACTCACCTTTTTTAAGCGAGATTAAATCTCTTATAAATGCCTCCTTAAGCCCGTCTTTTGAATATATCTTAATAAGCTTGGCTGCATTTATCACCTCTACATCTGTAAAAAGTGCTGCCAGCATAGCTACTATATAAGAAGGTTTTAATGATTTACCCAAGTTATCTAAGTTTGAATAACTTACACTCAGGTATTCAAAGGACTTTGTAAGATTCATATAAAGGTAATACCTTTGCACTATCAAATCTTCTTTGGCAGTTGCCGAAAGCTCTATACCTTGAGACTTTAGGCTTTCTTTTTCTCTATCATTTAATATACTGTCACTTTGCTTTAATTTAGGTATTATACCATCATTGGCACCTACTACAAACAAGGCTCTTACCCTGTCTATCCTGCTTCTTTTTAAATCTCCGAAAAATACTCTGTCAAGCTTTTTAGGTATCATACCTACACTTATCTGAGCAAAGCCCGCTTCCAAAAGCTCGTATAACTCTTTGCTGCTTAGTTTTTCACCTCCAAGTAAATTATCAGTTTTATCCAGTAATGCTATAAGCTCCTCATATACTTTCTCATATTCCCTTGAATGTGCAAAGTCTTTCGCCTCTTCAAACTCCTTGCTTAAGTCAAGCATCTTAGCCTTTGCATCCTTTGAGTCTATAAGCCTTATAAGCTCTTCTATTACCTTTTTTGTGTCGGCAGATTTTGATTTTAAGAGCTTATAAAGAGGCTCCAGATCTTCTACTATTATGTTTTTAGAAATATTTAATTCCTCAATATCGACACCGCTAAGCTGCCTTGGAATATGCTCCCAAGTCTTTTTTATCTTTGCCAATCCCTTAATTCCGCATATATACATATAGTCATCTATTGAAGCCAAGGTAGAGTAGTCCATGTTTGTTAATGGACTGCGTATGTATCTCATAACGGAAGTGTAAGAAAACTCCTCTCTTACCACGCTAAGACAGGCTCTTACAAATTCCACTAAAATATTGGAACTTATACTTATGTTATCGTCTATAAATACAGGTATATCGTTCAGTCTGCACTTATGCTTAAATTTATCTATATAAGATGACATATCCGCACAAAGAATAGTTATGTCCTTATATCTTAAGTCCTTTTCCTTAACCAAATACATTATACGGCTTACTACCATATCGACTTCTTCGTCAATATTAGCCGCTTTTATAATATCTACTTTTTTCTCGGCACTGATTTTAGAATAGGGCTTGTATCTTAGAAAGTATTTTTCAATATGCTCTATTGCCTTACTTTTAACAAAGTTGGAAGCTTTAGCTTTAAGCTTATCATTCAGATCAATATACTCTATATCTTTAACTGCCGCCTTATTGCATAACTTAAGTATTTTTTCATGCATTCCCTTACTCATGTTAAAAAGGTCTGCTTCATCGGTTTTTTCTTTTATATTCTCACCAGTTCCTATAGTTACGGTACAGCTAAGTGTTGAACAATGTTTTAATAATTCTTCTATTAACTTATACTGTATAGGGGTAAATCCTGTAAATCCGTCAAGTATTATACTTGCTCCTTTTATAAAATTGCTTTCTTTTATATACTTTACAAGTATGTCCGGTATTTCCTCAGTACTTATATACTTATCCTTCGTATAGCCTATAAAACTTTCATACATAAGGTTAAGATCCTTTAATTTGTGTCTTAAGCCTGTAGAAATATTTTCATTTTTTGATATTTCTTCTATTCTTTCACTGCTTATATCATACTGGTAAAGCTCCGATATCATGGACTTGATATTGTCTATAAAGCCTGTTTTGGCAAATTGATTTTTCCAGACCCCAAGTTCCTTGGATCTGTCCATGGAAAGTTTTCTTATAATCATTACCTTGGCTATATCATCCAAGACATCGGGAGTTACTATACCAAGCTCCGTAAATACTCTGTATGCGAGTCTGTTAAAACTAAGTACATCTATATTGTCGGTTGCATGAAAAGGATGCAGCTGCACTATAGCCTTTTGCGTCTGCATGGTATACTGCTCAGGTACTAATATTATAAAAGTTTTGTCGGGATTTTTTATAGCCTCTTCTATACAGTTCTTATATGCAAATGTAGTCTTTCCGCTGCCGGAAGCTCCCAGGATAAATCTCATTTTCGCTACCTCAAGATTAAAATTTATCTTCATTATATCCTAAAATCGATTTTTTTAGTATCTACTTTATTTGCCTATCTTTCATTAATACTGGATATATGTTACAATGTCTAAGTATCTCACTTATAAAACCTTGTGAGATTTGTATAGTGTACATTTAAGCTATAAGATTCTTTATAGCTTTTACAAGACTTAATAAAGGAGGCTGGAAATGCGAAACCTTAGTTTACTTACTGATTTGTACCAATTAACCATGTTGCAGGGTTACTTCGAAGAAAAACAGGCAAATGAAACCGTTATCTTTGATATGTTCTTTAGAAATAACCCTCACTCAGGAGGCTACTCTGTCTGTGCCGGTTTGCAACAAGTCATAGAATATATAGAGGGACTGCACTTTGCGGATGAAGATATCAGTTATCTTAAAACTCTTAATTTATTTAGTGATAAATTTTTATCATATCTAAAGGACTTCAAATTTACCGGAGATATCTATGCTATCCCTGAAGGCAGCGTAATATTTCCAAAAGAACCCATTATGAAAATTGTAGCTCCGATCATGGAAGCTCAACTTATAGAAACCGCCCTTCTTAATATCATAAATCATCAATCCTTAATAGCGACCAAGGCATCCCGTGTTGTATTTGCCGCAAATGGTGATACAGTGCTGGAGTTCGGTCTCAGAAGAGCACAAGGACCCGATGCGGGCATCTATGGTGCAAGAGCTGCTATGATAGCCGGATGTTTTGCTACCAGCAATGTACTTGCCGGACAGATGTTTGATGTTCCTATAAGAGGCACTCATGCTCACAGTTGGGTAATGAGCTTTAGTGACGAGCTTACCGCCTTTAGAAAATATGCCAATCTTTATCCTAATGCCTGCATTCTTTTGGTAGATACCTACGATACCTTAAAATCCGGTGTACCTAATGCTATTAAAGTATTTAATGAGATGAGGGAAAAGGGGATAGAGCTTAAAAATTACGGTATAAGACTGGACAGCGGAGACCTTTCCTATCTTTCCAAAAAAGCAAGACAGCTTCTTGATAATGCCGGTTTTAAGGATGCCATAATTTCCGCCTCCAATGATTTGGACGAGAATCTAATCAGCTCTTTGAAACTACAGGGTGCAAAGATAAGCTCATGGGGTGTAGGAACTAATCTTATAACTTCCAAGGACTGCCCTGCATTCGGAGGAGTATATAAGCTTTCTGCCGTATATGAAAGTGATAAAAAAGCTTTTAAGGCAAAGATAAAACTTTCAGAAAATGCCGAAAAAAATACCAACCCCGGAAATAAAAAGATATATAGAATCTATGATAAGGATACGAAAAAAATAATAGCCGACCTTATCTGCCTTGAGGAAGAAACTTTGAATACTTCAGAAGAGCTGCTTCTTTTCGATCCTTTGGATACTTGGAAGAAGACCCTGCTTCCTGCCGACACTTATTATACAAAAGAACTTTTAGTACCTGTATTTAAAAACGGTAACTGTGTATATCAAAGTCCTTCTGTTATGGAAATCAGGGAGTATTGTAAAGAAGAAATGGATACGCTGTGGGAGGAGTCAAGGAGACTTGAGTATCCGCATAGGACTCATGTGGATCTGTCACAGAAGTTATGGGATTTGAAGAATAATTTGTTGAATGAGTATCATAAGTAAGTAGGGGGACGAAAAGTTCCTTGTAATTTTTGCTTATAGTACGAAAAGTTCCTTGTAGGTGTTTGTAGTACGAAAAGTTCCTTGTAATTCAATCTTACTCGCAGTACTTTCTCAAAGCTTCGACAAATTTTACACAGACTGCGGAACTCACTTGTCTGCCAAAAGCGGGCAGACTGCGTTCAAACAGTCCTCGTCTGTGAAATTTGTATCTCGCTTTATCAAAAGTACTAAACGCTAAAAAGATTAAATTACAAGGACTTTTCTACTTAGAGGGAGTGCAGGGAGCGAGGTGGGAGTTGCAATAGATGTTTATCTTGCAAAGACTTTTCTTCCTAAAAGGGAGTGTGGAGAGCAGGGAGAGTTGTGAAAGATGTTTGTCTTGTAAGAACTTTTCTTCTTAAAGGAAATGCAGGGAGTAGGGGAGTTGCAAGAGATGTTTGTCTTGCAAGGACTTTTCTTCCTGAGAGGGAGTGTAGGGAGCAGGGGGAGTTGCAAGGATTTTTATGTTTAAAGTGAAAGCTTGAGGAGATGTCCAAAGAGTTTATAGTTTGTTAATTTATTGTCGGATGCAGGAAAGAAGGTTTTATGGTTAGGAAAATAGGTATTGTCAGCTTATCAAGCGGTATTTTAGGAGAGAGTTTTATCGAACACGAGCTTAAAATAGGTATGGAAAGGTTGAATAAATATGGTATAGAGTTTGAGTTTCTACCTAATGCACTAAAGGGTATAGACTTTATAAAAAATAACCCTAAAAGCAGAGCGGAAGATTTGCTGACTGCTTTTAAGGATGATTCCGTTGATATGATTTTATGTGCAATAGGAGGAGATGATACATATAGATTGTTGCCTTATCTGTTTGAAAATAATGAATTAAAAAATATTGCCAAACAGAAAATATTTTTAGGCTTCTCCGATACGACTATAAATCATTTTATGTTGCATAAAGTCGGCATCAAAACATTTTATGGACAGGCATTTTTACCTGATGTATGTGAACTCTCCAATGAGATGTTACCCTATACAAAAAAATACTTTGAAGAGTTGATTACAACAGGGCAAATCAAAGAAGTACGCCCAAGTGATGTTTGGTATGAAGAGAGGGAAGATTTTAGCAAAGAGGCTATAGGAACCGATATGCCTCAGCACAAAAATACCGGTTTTGAATTATTAAGCGGCAAACCTATATTTAACGGAAAGATTCTGGGAGGTTGTCTGGAGTCCATATATTATATGTTTGATAACTACAGATTTGAAGATACGATAGCTTTATGCAATAAATATAATTTATTTCCTAAACTTGAAGATTGGAAGGGTAAAATTTTATTATTAGAAACCAGTGAAGAAAAACCCGAACCGAACTTATTCAGAAAAATGATCAACACTATAAAGGAACAGGGTATATTTAATGTACTTTCAGGTGTTTTAGTCGGAAAACCTCAAAATGAAACATACTACAAAGAGTACAGACAAATTTTGTTAGAAGAGATTGCCAATAAAGAGCTGTCTGTCGTTTATAACCTCAATGTAGGTCATGCAACACCTAGATGTATTATTCCGTTTGGAGTTGAGGCAAAAGTGGATGTAGGTAAACAGGTAATTGTTTTTAATGATTTTTAGGGGAGTTGGGAGCATGAGAAAAGGTTCAATAATAACAATAATTAACATAAACACTCTATCCGTCTCTGCCCAAAGCTGCCGACCAAATAGCATTCAACAACAATAATTGACAGAAACACGCCATATAGTTGATAATAAAAGAGGACTTCTACACTTTGCTGTAAACAGTCCTCTTTTAGATATTGATTTTTAGATCTTAAATTTCTTTTATAGCACTGTTTAAATCATCATTAAGTATCTTCTTGGTACTGCTCCTAATTGCCAATATAACGCCCAATATTATTACTCCGAATATCAGTATGATCGGCACATAATTTAAGTTAAATATTATCTCTTTACAAATAAAGCCAAGCTCATACTCGCTTCTATAAGAACGCACAAGGATAGCTGATATAAATACTGCAATATAGCATATAGATACATATCTAAACAATATACCGAACTCTCCATAAATCATTTTTTTAATCTGCTTATTTGTCATTCCTGCCGTAGAAAGCAGTTTAAAATCTCTTTTTCTTGCCCTTAAATTGCCATGAAAACTGTTGTATGCATTTGAAAGAGCAAGTATTATAAGTATAATTTGTATTCCGACATTCAAGATATGCTCATTTCGCAATTGCTCTTCTGTAGCCGCCTGTCTTAGTATATCATTACTTGTTGAACGGTCACTTTTAGGAATGTACGAAGATATAATTCGCTCACAATTATCAGATACTTTGTCTAAGTTTTTCTTAGCTTTAAGCTTAATATTATAATATCTTGTCGGATCGGCTTTATCTTGCCCGTATTCTTCAATAAATTTTTCAAGATTTTCCATTGTAGTAAATACATATATACCCTTTTGATTCTGTGCCTCTAAGTCAAAAGGAAAATATTTTATATAAGCGTCAATATGAATAGGCATCTTTTTTTCATCTGCGTTATAGCGAAGTACAAGCTCTTTATTATCACTGTTTGTCAGACTGATATATTTTCTAAATGAATACGGCGTGTTGTTTTTTTCAGGTGTTTTATTCAATAGAATATATTTTGCATCTTTACCCAATTTATTTATATAAATCACTTTATCAAAATCCTGTTTATGAAGAGCTATAATATTTACATACATATCTTCTGCACCTTTATTACCTGATTCAAAAGCATTTTTTAATTCATCTGAATAAAATCCTTTATTGTCGCTCAAATAAAATTTAAAGCTCTTGTCCTCATAAATATGTATCTCATCAATTTCATCCAACAGATACAGTTCACTTACTAATTGTTTATTTATTTGCATATCCGTAAATATCTGTGACTGAAAGTTGTATTGTTCTTTATGTTTACCATAAATTTCATCAACAGTTCTATAGGATTGGGATACTAATACCAATGTCATAACCATAGCTGATAATAGCATTGCAAATATAATTGTTTTATAAGTTGAACTGTAAGCTTTAAAATAATCTCTTGCTAAAGTCCTCTCAACCTTGCCGGATATTCTTGATTTTCCATATTTTATTTTTTTGTCGGCAATCCCCGTTAATCCCTCGATCACATTCAGTTTTGCACTCTTTCCAGCCGGAATAATTGCGGATAAATATACGGTTATAAAAGCTAAAACTACAATAAGAAACAATGTTGAAAAAGAAAGAGAAACTAAGTGAAACTTTGCAGTCCTCATTTTTTCTTCAAAAATATCCGACATTTTTTTATAACTTATCAGGTTATTTAACCACATGAAATATAATAATAAATTTGCCGTTATATACGATACTGCAGTGCCTGCTAAAACCGGAAATATACCAATTTTAATTGCCTTTAGCCTTATCATATTTCTAACTTGCTTTTGTGTCATTCCTACACTCTTTAACAAGGCTAATTCTTTTATATCTCTATTGTTCCATACATTAAAAGCTCCGTAGATCATAACAGCAAATAGTAAAACCAATACCATGCAGGCTCCGTAAGTTTCAACCCACTCTGCCATTACAGATTTAGGTGGAATGATACCGGATGGATAAATCATTTCATACTCTAAAATATCTTTATTAAAATACAATCTTCCGGTATCCAAAGATTTACTGTAATCAATTTGAAAATCCTCTAAAATATTTTTCGTCAGTTTATATGTATCTCGTGGGCTTTTATACCAAATAAATACTTCAATGCCATCTGAATTATTAAAGATATTTTCTTGGCTTTCATCATTCAAAATTCCAATCAAAGCACTTTCTTCAAAACTGCTTTCATAATCACGGTATTCACCGACAAAAGTATACTCTTTTCCTGCCACCTTCAGTTTAGAGCCTATTTTATAATCTTTATTTTTTTTGAAAAAACGAGTCGGAGCAATCAATTCTTTGGCAGAATTTACATTTCTGCCATAAACAATCTCAAATCCCTTTAAGTCCTTAAAGTATTGCCCTTTCTCAATAATTACTGCATTCAAATCGGTTGAAATAAACTTATCAAAAGAGACTTTTTTAATATCATCATTTTCCAATAACTTTTGCATCATCATTTTATTTACATCTGTAAGAGAAACTTGATAGTCTCCTACAGTAGAAACTATTTCATGATGCTGCTCTTCTTTAAGGCTTCCAATAATAAAAATAATAGTACCAAGTAAAATGACTGCTAAAAAAATAGATAATTTAGTTGCAAGTGTATCCTTTTTATTGGTATTTATCTGAGAATAACAGAGTTCATTAATTATTTTCATAATCCCCTCCCTCTATTTTATTTAATTTTCCGTCAACCATTCTATATACTTTATCACATGAATTAGCCACTTTTTCATCATGGGTAATAATCATAACAGTTGACTCAAAGCGCTTATTTACAAGCCTAAATAAAGAAGTTATTTCTTCTGAATTTCTTTTGTCCAAGTTGCCTGTAGGTTCATCTGCCAATACGATAGCAGGTCTGGTAAGAAGACTTCTTGCAATAGCCGCTCTTTGTTGCTCACCGCCGGACAACTGCTTTGGAAATCGCTCAAGTTTTTCTTCTATTCCCAATGTAGATATAATCTCATCAAAATAATTTTTATCTTCTCTTTTATTATCAAGAAGCAACGGTAATAATATATTCTTTCTAACACTGATATTAGGGAGCAAATTGAAAAACTGGTAAATCACGCCTATATTTCTTCTACGAAAAACTGTAAGCTCTTCTTTACCCAGTTTTGTTATATTCTTATCTTGAATATAAATCTCCCCACTTGTAGGTTTATCTACACCGGCTAACAAATGCAGCAATGTTGATTTACCGGAACCGCTATCACCGATAACAGCCACTAAGTCTCCTTTTTGAAGTTCAAAATTAACATCTGAAAGCGCATTCACCTCTACTTCGGAATCATATATTTTAGTTAAATTAATCGTTTTTACAATACTCATCTTATTAGCCCTCCTTTGTTTATAAATAAAATATCATTGCAAAGTGACTACAAGGTGACTGAGTAAGGGCAATAAAAAAGACAAGCCACAAAAAAGTAACTCATCTTTATCTACTGTCTGTAAAACCTAAGTTCAAAACTATTTGATGTTTTTCCTCTTGTGTAAACAAGTTCACCATTTTGTTTTTCAATAATAGTTTTTGCCATAGGTAAACCAATCCCATATCCTTTAGAATCTTTATTTTCTTTATAAAATCTTCGATATATCTTTTTTAGATTATCTTTGGATATTCCTTTGCTGAAATCTTCGATAACAATACTTTGATAAATATTCGTTTCCTGTAAATATATCTTTATCCCCTTATCTTCTGATGCCTCTATCCCATTCTTTACAATGTTATAAATCGCTTCGTATGTCCATTTTCTATCACAAATCAATTTATAGTCCTTGCCTACAACAGGAATAGTAAAATCTTGATTTGCAAAAATTATTTCCATTTCCGTAACAACTTCATCAATTAATTTTTTTACACTTATACTTTCTTTCTTCATCTTTATTGTCTCTGAATCCAAGGCAGCTAACTTTAATAGAATATCAACCAACTGATGTAACCTGTTGCTACTTGCCCTTATGCGATTAATATACTCTATCTTATTGCCCTCATCCTCTTTTATCAAATCAAGCATAAGCAAAATTCCGGTCAAGGGAGTTTTTAATTGATGGGCGATATCCTCTGTATATTCCCTTAATATTTGCTCATTTTTCACAGCTTTATCTGTTACAATTCTTTTCTCACTAATTACTTTTATAATTTCGTCTCTAAGCCCTCCAAATTCATCGTCTTCTACTTCGTAATTATCCACATCTGTATTTAATGAGTGTAGTAATAAAAAAATATCTTCTATCTTTTTCTTTATTCTATTTTTCCTATATTTATCATTTAAGATAAGTAATACAAATACGATTACATTGACAATAACAAAGCACATAAATGTAATTATATCGAGTCTTGGGCTAAGACAAACAGTTAATAATGATAAGAACAGATTAATAAAGACTATACAAATAAAACCTTTATTTTCCTTCATCACTGCTATCCTCCCACATATATCCTATTCCTCTTACAGTTTTTATGTATTTTCCATAGTCTTTCAATTTATTCCTAAGCCTTTTAATGGTTACAGTTAAAGTATTATCATTTACTTCATACAGATCGTATTCCCATACCGTATCAATTATTCTTTCTCTTATAAGATTTACATTCTTATTTTCTAAAAGAAGTTCAAGGACTGCAAACTCCTGCCTGTTAAGTTCCAAATTATCATTGTTTAACTTCGCTGTCATTGAGCTTAAATTCAAATTCAATTCATTAAATACTATTTCGTTATTACTCATACCCTTTCTTCTAAAAAGATTATCTATCCTTGCCTTTAAAACCGGTAATGAAAAAGGCTTTGTAATATATTCGTCCGCTCCATTTTCAAAACCTTTTAGAACATACTCATCTTCATTTTTTACGGTAAGCATAATTACGGGTATACCGGAAAATTCCCTTAACCACTTCAAATAGTCAAAACCTGAGCCGTCGGGCAGATTTGCATCAAGTATTATTAAATTATAATCCTTTAAGTCTATCTGTTTGGTAGCTTCTAAACTATCGAAAACAACCACTTCCACATTATAGCGTTTCATGAAGGTAGAAACAGCAAAAGATATTGTGCTATCATCTTCTATCATTGCTATTTTCATAAAATCTTCTCCTTAAACTCGTTTTTTCATAAGTAATTTGACACTATCGCTTTGATATGGTATTCGAAACCGATATCATTATAGCATAGAAGTTTTCAGTGCTCTATACAACACTAAGGCTTTGTCGCTTCCACATCTAAGATGGATGATCAATAGACTTTTACTTATTTTCTTTTCCGACAGAAAGTAATAATCTCTCGTACAAGGCTAACAATATGATGGTTTATCGGGGAGTTGGCAGCATAAACAATTATAATAGTTGGTGGGTATAGTTATTAGTTTATAAAAAACTCCGTATAATTCAATCATACTCGCAACCCTTTCTC